>JAESFI010000045.1_pt1 | contig 214531 bp, 151 predicted proteins | sample 9269361 | NCBI WGS metagenome assembly JAESFI01 (sample SAMN14504119, study PRJNA617095) | algae metagenome | isolation source: Brasilonema angustatum HA4187-MV1 and co-occurring heterotrophs from moss... | place: USA: Manoa Valley, Honolulu, Hawaii | collected 2009-07-20 | reverse complement strand
TGCAAGATGTGAGCGCCCAACGGGCGCGATTAACGCTCCCGCAAAATATGAAACAAGCACATTTTTATAAGATTTCTCAAAGCCTTACTGTATAACGGTTCTAAAATGTGCAAGTTAGGAGTTAACTGAACCGTATTGGGCAATGCCCACCTTACATAAAAATCCTGTAAGTTAACAGTTCGAGTGTTTCAATGAGTTTTTCCAAGCTTTGTTTCGAGACTTTACGGTTTAAATCCTGAGATGACATTTCTCACTCCTGATCAATAAGGCTCTCCTCAATTAATGTATCTGTTTCTGGTTGGATAGCAAAATATAGTTCATTAAATTCTTTATTTGGTAATAAACCTGTTGGATCTATAGCTAAACTATCTTTTATACCTTTAACAATATACATATCTATTTCGCCTTTATTTTTAGCGTTAACTTTTCCTCTAGATTCAACTAGAAAAAAATCTTTAATTAACTCAAAAGTTGAGGCAGAAATATTAATACTTCCAGTCAGACCAGATGATTCCATTCTAGAAGCGGTGTTAACAGTGTCACCCCAGACATCGTAAGCGAACTTCTTGTGTCCAATCACACCTGCTAATAATGATCCTGAATGAATACCAATACGAATATCCCAATATGGTTGATTTAAAAGCGCCTTCTCTTTTTTACGCCATTCCATAAAAGTGCGAATATTAATAGCAGCTAGCACAGCATCAATTGCATGAGTTTTGTTGTGGTTTGGAATTCCCCCAACACACATATAACTGTCACCAATTGTTTTCAATTTTTCTAAGCCATGCGCTTCAGTAAACTGATCAAAACAAGAAAAACAATAATCTAGTTCATCAACCAATTCTTGTGGAGTCAACTGTTCTGATAACTTAGTAAAATTCTTAAAGTCTGTAAACAGAACAGAAGCAGATTCATAATAGACAGGCTTAACAGCACCAGTCTGCTTCAGCTCAGAGGCAATATCTATTGGTAGTATATTCAAAAGCAATTCATCTGTCTTGCGTTTTTCTTTATCTAATTCAAGATACAGCCGGTTTAATTCCTCAAAGCGTTCAGCATTACGGATGGCTGCAGATAATTGCACTGCTAGTAAATAGCCAATGCGTAAATCTTCTTGAGTGTAACTTCTTGCTGCTGAGGTGGCAAAGTTGATTGTACCAAGCACGCGATTATCACATTCCAATGGAATGATGATCTGCGATTGGTACTGGCTAAGAAAACCCCTTGTAGGTTTTTCATGAATGAGTCGGGCTTGACCTGTTTCCAGACTAATGCCAACGACACCCATTTCTGTTGTATCAGAAAACTTTACTTCGACAGTAGGACCGAACAGCTTCACGATACGCCAATAATCATTAGTATCGCTCAGGCAAACACTACAATGCTCAAAGTCTAACAACCATTTTGCTTGTTTACTAACAACTCGCAAAATCTCATCCAGCTTCAGCGAACGATTGATGGCGATCGCAATTTCATTAACAGCTGCGATCCTACTGGAAAGCGCTTGAGCTTCAGCAAGCAAGCGACGAGAAAGCAACAACAGTTGCTGATAGTCCTGTTGTTCTAGCCGAGTACCAATAGAGACGGGAAGGGAAGTCATAATGTATCAATTTCTAGTGAAATTGAATCAGTGTATTTATTGACACTCGTAAATAAGTCTGCTGTAGCGACAATCTCAAATATTTCAGAATTGTCTAAACCTAAGTCATAGAGGTGTTGGTAATCTTTACTCGTGAGTGTGTGCGGTTCAGTCGCGACTTTCAAACCAAAGCTGATCACTGCTTTTTCACGTTTGGGAAGCGGACAGGCTGCAAAATCTGAAACTAGGGTTCTTAAAACTTCCTCGCTCATGCCTAATGATGATAATCCATGCAAATGCACATTCAGTGCATAAGGACTACTATTAGCCTGGGAAATAGCAATTCCCAGCATTTCCTTGAGTGTGCGTGGAACATCTCCTTTGAGGATAGTGCTGCGAAATTTCTTCCAATTCGCTTCCAAGATCCCAGGATTGATTGCCATTGATTTAAATAAATTTGGCACTATGCCAAATCCCAGTTCAACCTGAATCTCTTTATATATAGCTTTGACCTTGGAATCACTGAGTTGGTCGTATTCGATGATGGGAAATTTAGCCATTCTTATCTATCGCTTGAGTGGGGAACTTCTTTTAAGCTATAGTTTGCACGGTCAGAAACTGAGCTTTTTTGATTTAGGCAAGAGCAATACTAACTCAAGGTACTAACCCTGAGTTCAAAAGCCCAATCTGTACTCGTGCAAAGTATACTGAGCTGAAACAGTTTTGTACAACTTAATACAACGCATATCTTATTCTAGGGTAACAATACTGTAGCGACCACATCATCAGTAAATGGTATGATTTGTTACTCTATGTGAAAAAACTATCAAGCAAATATCATTATAATTGAAGTATAAAAATTACAAAGAATTTATCAAAGAGTCTATAATAGGTCTGGATGATAATAAGTACAAACTAACTAACTAAAGAAACTTATAGTTTTGAGTACTTTTGAAACAATAATTAATCAAGAAACACCATTAGAATGATGCAGGCAGAATATCAGCAGCGCCGTGAGCAATTGATGTCAAAAATTGGGAATGGGACTGCAATCTTTCGTAGCGCGCCAACAGCGGTGATGCACAATGATGTAGAATACGCTTTTCGCCAAGACAGCGACTTTTACTATCTGAGTGGGTTTAACGAACCGCAAGCAGTTGCAGTTTTAGCACCATCACACCCAGAACACCGGTTTGTGTTGTTTGTCCAACCAAAAGATCGAGAACGGGAAGTCTGGAGTGGTTATCGCTGTGGGGTAGAAGCCGCAAAACAAGTGTATGGTGCAGACGAGGCTTACCCGATCGCCGAACTGGATGAAAAGTTGCCACAGTATTTGGAAAAAGCTGATCGCATATACTACCATCTAGGGCGCGATCGCACTTTCAACGACAAAATCCTCAATCATTGGCAGCGTTTGATGCGGACTTATCCCAAGCGGGGTACAGGACCAATTGCGATTGAAGATACTGGTCCAATTCTGCACAGCATGAGATTAATGAAAAGTCAAGCAGAGTTGGAGTTGATGCGCAAAGCTGCTGATATTGCAGTTGAAGCACACAATCACGCCATCAAATTTACACAACCAGGGCGTTACGAGTACGAAGTTCAAGCAGAAATTGAACATATCTTTCGCCTCCGTGGCGCACTGGGACCAGCTTACCCCTCAATAGTTGCTTCTGGAGTGAATTCCTGTATTCTGCACTACATTGAAAATGACCGACAAATGCAGGACAAGGAGTTGCTGCTGATTGATGCTGGTTGTGCCTATGGTTATTACAACTCCGATATCACGCGTACATTTCCGGTCAGTGGCAAATTTACCCCAGAACAAAAGACACTGTATGAGATTGTTTTAGAAGCACAAAAGCAGGCGATTGCCCAAGTGCAACCAGGTAATCCCTACAAACAAATTCACGATACAGCCGTACGTGTCCTGACAGAAGGCTTAGTTGAACTTGGTATACTCAAGGGTGAAATTGACAAGCTCATAGAAGAAGAAAAATACAAGCCCTACTATATGCATCGTACTGGTCATTGGCTAGGTTTAGATGTTCATGATGTGGGTGTTTATCAGCATGGTGACGATAACCCGCAGATTTTACAACCAGGTCAAGTGCTAACAGTAGAACCAGGACTTTATATCGTACCAGATACCAAGCTCGCAGAAGATCAGCCAGCAACAGATCCCCGTTGGGTTGGTATCGGTATTCGGATTGAGGACGATGTTTTGGTAACATCAACAGGTCATGAAGTATTGACTGCTGGTGTACCTAAGGAAGTTGCTGAAGTGGAAAGATAAACCATCAGGACTTAGGCAAAATCATGAAAAAATAAACCGCAAAGGACGCAAAGAGCACAAAGGTAAGAGGGTTTAAGAGGGTTTTTGCGTAAGTCCTAACCATTTAGTTTGCTCTCCACTCAGACAACTGTTTGGCAAACTCTTCAGAATCCCAGTCCTCAACAACAACGCGAGGTAATTTAAAGCGATCGCACTGTTTGCGGACGGTACGAGGATAAGTTGTGCAAGCACTCATAAATCCTGCTTCCCCCACCAAACTTGCTGTTTCCTCAGAATAGTTGCCGTGGGGATAGGCAAAACTCACCACTTTTTGTCCTATAATCTCCTCAAGATGGGTTTTGCTGTCTTGAATCTCTTCCCTCTGTCGGTCAGCAGGTAAGAAAGACAAAAATGGGTGTGTGACAGAATGAGCACCAATTGAAATCAACTCGCTTCCTAGAATAGACACTTCCTCTGAATTCAAAATGCGGTGATTTGAGCGCAGTGTTGCAACACAATTACCCCACGCCAGCAGTTGATCCATAACCTTTTGTCGTGCTTCGGGAAGCAAGGGCGATAGCAACCAGTAAAGTGTACGGTAAAGAGTATGGCGAGGAGTGGGGTTATCTTCCCCCAACGCCTTCCAAGAGCGATTGCGCTGATATTCCTCCTCGCTGTAATTGGCTGCTGTACCCAATTCCCAGCGATGGGTTGTACCGTTAATCTCTAAACAAAGAACTTCTGGTAAAGAACCACGTTCCAGCAACAACCTATTAAGTTCATCCCACCACAAATCACGTTTTTGCTCCATATATCCACTGGTTAAAAACATGGTGGCAGGAATATCGTAACGCTCTAACAGCGGTTTGGCGTTATAGAGATTATCTGTGTAACCATCATCAAAAGTGACTGCTATCTGCGAATGAGGAGTTTTCCCCTGTTGCAATGTCTGGTTTAATTGCTCTAACGAAACAACTTCGCCAAACTTGTGTAAGACTTCCATCTGTTGGGCAAAGTGGCGGGGACTAACGCAAATTGACCAAGGATCAGATTCCACTTCAGTAATACGGTGGTACATCAAAATAAGACCTCCCGGTGCTAAACGCCCCCGCAAGCGTTTAGCCATTCGCCGCAGTTTACTAACTCCAGGTATTTTCATACAGTGTCTGGTTTTACTGCTTTGATAGTAATTGTGACTTGATAATTGCGATCGCAGTAGTCTAATTCTTCTTGACGCAGTTCTTGTGTTGCTAGCCCATAGAGAAAAGCATTAGCTACGAGTACATTTCCGTGAGTTTCAATTTGGAGATTTTCTGTTGGGAAGAACTCTTCAAACAGACGCTTTACTGATAAAGCAGTGAAACTCCAACACCAGTAATCAGCCCACTGATAATCACCAATATGACTAATGCCGGGAACTGTAACCAGGGCGACTCCTCCAGGCTTAAGGATGCGGTGGACTGTTTTAAGTGCCGCCCGTACATCGTAAATGAACTGTATTGTATGCGTCAGAATAAAGCAATCAAAGCTATTTGATGGAATATTGTCGCCAGAGGCTAGATCCCCAACGATTGTCGCCTTGGGATTGCCTTTTGTAACATGAAGTACGTCGCTTTGGGTGATGCGTTGGACAGAGTCCTTACTGGAGACATAGCCACCAAACTGCCTTGTATAGTTATCATCACCAATCTCCAAGACACGCCCACGAATATCCTCTTGATAATGGGCAAGGAAGTTTTCAATATAGTAGCGGTCAACAGGCTGACCTCTATCGTAGCCAAAGGCTTGACTCATGGGCGTAACTCGTCCCAGGCTACCAAAGTCCACAGCCCCTGTAGGAGGAATATATTGATCACCAAGCAACTGCGTTCCTATGAAGCGGTGGAGAGAACCGGGAAATTTTTTGCGTGCAATTTGCGCTGCTTTCTTTTTTACTCGCAATAGAAAGTACAACATGGGATAGTGATAGGGGTAAAGAGCCTTTTCTAGTGCATTCTGGAGTTCAGCGTTTTGCACTCCCTGTGCAGTGATGTACTTCTGTAGCCAGTTCAAATAAATCTGATGTGCGGGATTGGGTTTTAAAGGATGATACTTGCCTGTTTGGATTGCTTTGGAACAACTAGACTCTGAGTGTTGGCGGTACCGATCCCAGCAGCTACTATCCACATATACGGGGGTGTGCAAGCAAATTTTTGCTAGCAACACTTGATCCTCGAACATATGTTGAATAGTGTCATCGAATCCTCCTACAGCTTCTATAACCTCCCGTCGCACCAGCAATCCACAAGTGCAAGGTACGATCCCAGCAATTTTTAAATACTGAGTTACTAAACTTGGTGGATGAAACAAAGTATTCGGCACAACTCCAAGTGGTCTGATATTGTCACGTTGGTAATCTTCTTGTTCACCTGTCCAACTATGCCAATGTTGAGTCGGTCCATAAACCATACCCGTCTCAGGTTGAGATTCTAAAATTGCCACCTGCTGTTCTAGTTTTTGTGGCAAGAAGACATCATCAGCGTCCAAAAAAGCTATATACTTACCTTTTGCCTTGCTGATCCCCAAGTTGCGAGAAGTACTCTTACCGCGATTTTGGTGATCATCATGCTCGAAATAATGCACTTTTTCTAGATACAAATCTGCATAGTACTGAGCAATTACAGTACTTCCATCGCTGGAACCGTCATCTATTAATAATAATTCCCAATTTTGATAAGATTGGGTGAGTACACTTTCTATCGCTTCTTGGATGAACTTTTCTGTATTAAAAAAGGGAGTGATGACAGAAACGAGAGGTTGACTTTTCATGATTTTCCATACCCTAAATATTTAAATTTGAGCACTTCCAGATTGCAGATTATAAAGTTGGGCAAATAATCCATTGAGTTTAAGTAAATACTGGAGATTGCCTTGTTCTACAATCCGTCCTTCTTGCAAGACAATAATTTGCTCTGCCTGCTTAATAGTAGATAAACGGTGGGCAATCACAATCACGGTGCGATTTTGACTAAAGGAATTAAGAGCTTCCTGAATGAAATTCTCAGAAAGACTATCTAAAGCATTAGTTGCTTCATCAAGAATCAAAATCTCTGGTTCGCGAACGATCGCGCGGGCTAAGGCTATACGTTGTTTTTGTCCGCCTGAAAGCCGAATGCCGCGATCGCCAACGATAGTATCGTAACCTTGAGGTAATTGACTAATAAATTCGTGGGCACTCGCTTTTTTTGCGGCTGCAATAATTTCGGATTTTGTAGCATCCAAGCGACCATAGGCTATATTTTCTCCTACTGTTGTATTAAAGATATAAATATTCTGACTAACAATAGCAATTCGACTACGCCAAGCAGATAAATTTAACTTTTTGATAGGGTAGTTATCAACAGATATCTCTCCAGATTCCGTTTCATAAAACCGACAAATTAACCCAATGACTGTAGATTTACCTGCGCCTGAAGGTCCAACTATTGCAGTAGTTTTACCTTGTGGTATAAAAAAGGAAATATCCTGAAGTGCAGGTTTTTCTGAAGTGTTGTAGTAAAAGTTAACATATTCAAAAGTAATTCCTCCTTGTAAACGTTGAAATTCAATATTACCTGAGCAAATATTATGTTTCTCAGTTATCTCTAAAAATGACATTACATCTTCTACAGCACCCAATAAACCAATCAAATTCACACGGTCAGTATCTAACCGCCTCACGACTGGCTGGAGACGATAAAGCATAAAAATAAATGTTAATAATGTAGGAACGTTAGATTGTTGTCGCAGAGCGATAATCAAAATAAATACTAATAAAGCAACTGCTAAAACTTCCGACAGTGGTCCAGTAATTGAATAAAGCTTAGCCAACTTCAGAGCGATAATACGTGAATGGATTGTTGCTTCCTCAAAACGTTTGAGTTCGTAAGATTCGTGACCAAATGCGCGAATCTCCCTCATTCCGTAAAACCCTTCCATCACGCGATTAGCAAGGTTATTGTGTGCCTGTACTGACTCCCTACCCAGCTTTTTTGCCCTGCGCGTTACATACTGTATAGTTAGTGATATAAGTACCAAGGCAACAGTAACCAATAAACTTAGTTGCCAGGATGTCAGCATCAGCAGAATCACAAAAACAAAAACTGTACACAGACTGATAGCGATATTAACGAGCAGAAAAATAGCATCGCAAGTTCGCCAAGTTTCGATATCCAGTGTATTCAGCAATTTACCTGATGGATGAGAGTCCAAAAAACTATAACTCACGCTTAAAAGCTGCTGAAAAATTTTGCACAGCAAACCCTGTCCAATATGCCAGTACAGCCAATGACCAAGAAGAGTACTGATGTATGCAAGGCAGTTTTTTAGTATAACTAACCCCAAAATACACACTGGTATTATGAACAGATGTTTATCTTGTGGGATGTTGATGAATATTTGATTAAGAAAATTGACTAGTAAATTACTAGCTCCTCTTTGTGAGTTTGTTGTATCTAGAGTCTGGAGAAAAGGTATAAACAGACTAATTCCTAATCCCTCAAATAAAGAGGAGAACATCCCTAGAATGATAATTACTGGAATGACCCAAGGATACAATCTTAGAAGTGGTAATAAAGTCTTAATTGCCTTTACTTCTTGCATTGTATTTCCTTTTGATGTAAGAATATTGATAGGAAATCATGAATATTTTTATTTGTTATTTCTTTGAGCAAGAGTTACATCAATCGACGACGTAAGTAGGTCGGCGTAAATAATTATTGTTGGAATAAGGCAGGGGAGCCAGTCCTGCAGGAGGGTTTCCCGACAGAGGGATCTGGCGTTGGGGTTCCCCCCGTTGTAGCACCTGGCGTGAGCACCCGAGCACCCGAGCAGGGACAGAAAGAGTTTGAGCCTTATTTACTTTTCTTCACAACACCGAAGATATGACGGGAGGCAGGTAGCCCCGCATTTTTAAATCGGAACCCAATGCCGACACGTTCTGATTTATCAGGCGTGCAGGAAAAACCCGGGAACTTTTCGTGCCATTTGTGCAATCATAGAAATCAGTGGTGATAAGATACACGGGTAGTTCATATCTGGGAAGCAAATGCTTAAACCACGTCGTTTTTGTCCATAATCCACGGTTGAAAGTACTGGGATATTTTATTGATTGGACAAGAAATCAGGAAAGTTTTCATGTATTGTGGGGCGCAGCCGCTCCCGTGGTTGGCATGAAAGCGATGACCTTAAACTGCAAGTGGAGTAAGCGAGTCCCAAACCCCCTGCCCTGATTGCCCGGTAGAGCAGTTCAACCCATAGCTGGAAAACGTTGACCAGATAGCTGTTTTGTGCAAACAAAATCGGGCGAAAAGTTAACGCCAACTTCCAGCCAGAATCTCCAAACTTCTAGTTCGGAATGTGGCTCAAAGTAGCTTCCTTACTACAGCACCGCAGCTTATTTCAAAGGGTTTGCCTTTGAAATAAACTCCTGGCTGTCTCACCGCTCTTTAAGCATTTAGGACAGTTCTTTGCCGTATTTATTTGTAATTTTTAATGCTTTTTAACTTGTCTCCCAAATTTTTATGATGTGCTATACGATACTTAATCATAAAAGATAATTGCTTTTTAAGGTGCAGTATATTCACTTATAATTATTGAAGGCTTAGACTTTATCTACAATTTTTGTAAATCTATACTCATTGAGTCAACAACTTTTTATTTCAGTATATACACTAGGAAATATCTATCAAATAACAGATACTACTTATGGTCTAGACTCATGGGCACAAATACTATCCGGCGTTGCAGGTTGCCTTTCGGTTAAGTCTGGAGTCGCTGGCGTTTTTGGTACGTGTTTGATCGCCTTCAATTCGTTCTGGATGTATGAGCGGTTGAAAATAAAGATCATGGACACCTACTATGAAATCTGTAGGAAGATTCGTACAATGATTCAGTAGCGCCACATACGTTTGACATAGGAGACAACCAATGCCACTACAGGCAGTTGGATCAATTGAAACAAAAGGTTTTCCTGCTGTGCTAGCAGCAGCGGATGCTATGGTGAAAGCAGGTCGAGTCACTCTCGTAGGATATATAAGAGTGGGTAGTGCTCGCTTTACTGTTAATATTCGTGGGGATGTATCAGAGGTAAAAACCTCGATGCAGGCTGGTATTGAGGCTATAGAACAGGTTCATGGCGGAACCCTTGAATCCTGGGTGATCATTCCTCGTCCCCATGAAAACGTTGAAGCTGTCTTGCCTATAGGTTATACAGAAGAAGTCGAACAATACCGACTATCAGTGGAAAATCCAATTGTACGCAGGTAGTTGGTGGTTAGTTGATAGTCGGTCGTTCACAGTCAAAAGTTTCATGTTTACTCATGAGTAGCTAACAAGCCAAGTTAACCGCAAGGAAACGGTGTCAACCAGAGTACCAGCTATATATAAGCTACAAAAACGTGCAGAATTTAGACTAATGAACGGCAGGTTGCACACTCGGGGGAACTCGCAAGGGCGCACTGCCTCTTAATGACTAATGACTAATGACTAATGACTAATGACTAATGACTAATCTATGTCTGGTGTCTCAATTATTATCCCTACCTTAAATGAGGCGCAGTGTCTGGAACGCACAATACGCCATCTTAGTATATTAGTGCCTCCAGTTCAGGAGGTACTAATTGTAGATGGTGGCAGTTCTGACGAAACCGTTATCATAGCCCAAAAGGCTGGAGTTTCTGTTATTGCTGCCAAAAAACGTGGACGTGCTGCACAAATGAATCAAGGCGCGGAGGTTGCAACCGGAGAAATCCTTTGTTTTTTACATGCAGACACGTTGGTTCCAGACGATCTTGTAGCCGTTATTGAACAAACACTAGTAGACAAAACTGTTGCAGGGGGAGGTTTTATTTCTTTGATGGCAGGTGATAGAACCACTCGATGGGGAGTATCACTGCACAACTTTGTAAAAAGTTACTACGCGCCATTACTTTTTCGCCCACATCTGTTTTTTCAAGGGCTGCGCTTGTTGTTTGGTGACCAAGTCATATTTGCACGTCGTGCTGATTTTTGGAAATGTGGAGGTTTTGACAGCAATATTCCAATCATGGAAGAAGCTGACTTATGCCTGAAGCTGGTGCGACAGGGGAAAATCCGTCTGGTGAACCGCATTGTCCAAAGTAGCGATCGCCGTGTGGCACATTGGGGTTTTTTCAAAGCGACAGCCATATATCTTTCTATTGGCTTTCTTTGGGGTATAGGCGTCTCGCCACAATACCTAAAGCAGTTTTATGAGGATGTTCGCTGAAACTCTAGCCGATTGAACAAGCCAGTAGTTTTTAAAGGTATCCATCAGGGTACCTCTTAATTTTTCATAGCTTTTTGCGAACATTAGAGTATAATATTTCTTCTGATGTAAAGCAGAACGATGTATCTTACGATCCGTGCAGGAGGGGAAAGGCAATAGCCTCCTATGGAGCGAATAATCCCATCACCTTTTAGGCGTGTATGATTTTATTTTATATTTTCTACATGATGATAGATTTGTGAAACGATGACCGAAACAATTTTAGATTTTAAATTTTAGATTTTAAATTGGGGAGCCAATACTGATAGCGTAGCGTGGCACTTTGTGCCATAGTCCTTGTTTCCCTCACTTGGTACTTGGCGTTGATTTTCGGTACAAGCCCCGTCCATCTTTGACGGAATTAATCCAAAATCGTAAATTTCAAAATCTAGGCTTCGTTTCGCTCCGCTCCAACCAGAGCACTTTTAGGGTGGAGTTAATCCAAAATCTAAAATCCTAAATCCAAAATTGATTGACAAGTGGTTTATCAAGTTCATTTTCACGACAACTCTTTACTCATTATTCTTTGCCAATAAACAAGTGCTCATTTTTCAAAATTAATTATGTCAGTCTTCTAAACATCAATACAAACTGACAATGTCTGGGTTCATTTATGTTGGAAAATTCAAATGATGTCCTCGTGAGTTGTTATAAATACACAGTACAAGTAATGTCCAGTATAAAAAAGAGCACAAAGACTGCGGAGAGTAAACTTTAAATAGTGAAACATACATTGTAAAACAACGTCTGGAGAGGTGGATGAAATTCGCCAAAATTATCAGGTGCAAAATGTTAGTTTTTCCTGATCCCTGATCAAAATATCTTGTAACCTTATACATTTTGGGTAGATCGTTTTTTTGAGTCAAGACAACATAATCCTAAGTTTACAAAAATTTAACTTTAGATAAAGTCGTGAGAAAAGCTCAGAAAGCTTGATTTACCGTAGTTCTAGATTGTGAGGATGCATCGAAATTTAAAACTACCTGCATAACTTTAGTGAGTCAAAACGTAATAACAGAGGAGACACATCAAATGTCATCATGGACATCATCAAATCGGGTGCAGCTGCCAGTCAAGAAGTAAAGAGGGACGAGAAAAGGGGGTTGTGATGCAGACTTTAAAACAGGGTTTCGAGGAGCGCAATCTCACTATGGTTTTGGAGGCGGAAAAACTGGCGCAATATTGGCGAAAGCGCCTGGATATCGAATGTCCAGAACAAAATTTTGCCAACAGAGAAAGTATAGTCAAATGGCTTGTGGGAAGTGACTTAGATCGGTTTGAGGTGCTCAACTCTAAGGAACTGGATATCGCCAAACAAGCTATGGAGTACCGCTATAGGATTTTGCGTCAGCGTTACTTAGGATTTGCAAGAGAACGTGCTTACCGCAACCTGATCACTCGATTGGGGAGTTTGGTGACGTTACGTCATAAGATCCAAACTTGGGTTGCCTTGAGTCGCGATCGCCAACGGACAGTCCTGGATGTACTACAAGAAGTTATCCAAGAATTACTGCAAAGCGATAGCTACATACAACAACAAATGGTTTCTATTTCAGAATTGACAACTGATGATAGACTCAAGAACGCTCTACTGTTTGCCAGTGTAGAAGAATATTGTTTGCGACCAGTACGCAATCAACCTCTATTGGCGTATCGTTTCGTGAATTTCTTGAGAAGAACTCAACGTGGTGGTTTAACCCAAGTACCAACTCAAGACTTAGTTAGGCTTGTCTCTGAGGAAATTCTTACTGATGACAGTGATAATCGAGTCAACTTGGTTGATACTCAGGCAGTAGCTGAATATCAAGAAGCTCAAGAGATAGAAGAACAACAAGCACTGCGTAAAACAGTTCAGCAAGAATTTGAGGATTATTTACACGAAAATCTTGGTCCAGAAGCTATTGAGTGGTTGCGACTCTATCTCCAAGGTAAGCCTCAAGATGAGATTGCCAAAAAACTAAATAAACCAATCAAGGAAGTCTATCGACTCAGAGAGAAAATTAGCTACCATGCTGTACGTGTATTCGCCCTCAAAGGAAAACCAGAATTGGTAGATAGCTGGCTGTCAATTTCCTTAAAAGAACATAACTTGGGGCTGACACTTAAGCAATGGCAACAATTGCATGAACAATTAACCCCCATGCAGCGCCAAGTCCTAGAGTTGCGTAAAGCAGGTTATTCGATAGAAGACACAGCTTCCCAGTTAAAACTCAAAATGCACCAAGCAATGGGTGAATGGACTAAAGTTTACCTGTTAGCCCAAGCTTTGAGGAGTCAAGACTGAGGTGATCCTGAAAAGGAAATTGGTAATTGCTCAGTGATTTGAAATTTATAGTCTAGTAGGTTTTAGCTGCTGAACTATAAACTCACAATTACCTGTTTCCAATTCCTAAACAATCTTCTGATTATTTGTCATTTTGTTATTTTTCTTTATAAAAAAAATACTTAGTTACCAAATGATAAAAATATTAACAAAATAGTGCTGAATCTTTAAAGAGTAAGTGCTAAGCAGCAAGTTATGGCATTAATTGCTACTTTGTGTTACATTGAAAATTCTCTAAATCCGTTGGTGATCCCCTGTGTGTTCCACGGAAGTTCTCGTAAACTAAGTTTATTGACTTATCTGTGCATCTCGGATACTTTCATTATTGTGGAAAATGGTATAGTCTATATCAGGTAAGTTGATATAGAAAACACCAGCAAAGTAAAACTCAGCATTGGAGAAGCGGCTGAGGAATTGACGTTAAAGTCAAAATCCTAAGATAATGAGCTAATCCAAAAAAGATGAAATCAAAACTTTGCGCACTCAGTTACGAATGTTAAATAAACATAGACAATAGCAACATGGTGGTTTTTTTCATCAATCTCAGGTTGTTAATCTACTAAAAAAAAGTATAAAAAGTATTAAGTGCTGAGGCAACAGCAGTAAGCAAGTTTTTTAACTTACGACTATTGACTATTGACCATTAACTCTTAACTATTAACTAATAGTTAATAACTCAGAATTCTTACTCATAAACAAAGATGACTGAAGCAACTGCACCTCGCACTAACATTTATACCAAGGAAACCGCACCAGCAATTCACTACCAGGTGACAATGCCCAAACCAGAAACGCACTTATTTGAAGTGAGTTTGCGTCTGGTAGACTACTCGTTGCCGACTTTAGATTTGAAATTGCCAGTGTGGACTCCTGGCTCTTACTTAGTCCGGGAATATGCCAAGCACTTACAAGATTTTGCTGCTTTTGCTCATGACAAGCCTTTGTCCTGGCACAAGATTAGTAAAAATCACTGGCAGGTGGAAACAAGTGATGTATCAGAAATTATTATACATTACCGTATATTTGCAAATGAGCTATCAGTGCGAACAAATCACTTGGACTCTAGCCATGGCTATTTCAATGGTGCAGCACTGTTTTTTAGAATACTGGCTTGGGAAGGACAACCAATACAAGTCACTGTTGTACCGCCACACAGAGAGTGGCAAGTCACTACAGCATTACCATCAGTTCCACACAAGACAAACACTTTTTGTGCTTCAGATTTTGACACCCTTGTAGATAGTCCCTTTGAAATTGGTCTCCATCAGTTACATCACTTTGAAGTATTGGGAAAATCCCATGAACTAGCAATTTGGGGTAAAGGCAATTTCCAATTGCAGCAGATGATTACTGACATTGAGAAAATTATTGAAGTAGAAGCACGGATGTTTGGTGGGTTACCATATCAACGATATGTGTTTCTGCTGCATTTATTTGCTCAAGCTTATGGTGGTTTGGAGCATAAAAACTCCTGCACGCTCATTTATCAGCGGTTAGGTTTCCGCGATCGCGACAAATACGAACGCTTCTTGCAATTAGTCGCACACGAGTTCTTTCACTTGTGGAATGTTAAGCGGATTCGTCCAAAAGCACTAGAGGTCTTTGATTACGACCAAGAAAACTATACATCGTCACTGTGGTTTTGTGAAGGGACAACAAGTTACTACGATTTGCTCATTCCCTTACGTGCAGGAATTTATGATGCAAAGTCATTCTTGAATAATTTGAGTAAGGAAATTGCTCGGCATGAAACGACTCCAGGACGCAAAGTACAATCTCTGGCAGAATCAAGTTTTGATGCATGGATAAAACTTTACCGTCCAGATGCCAATAGCGGTAATAGTCAAATTTCCTACTATTTAAAAGGGGAAATGGTGTCGTTGTTGCTAGATTTGCTGATTCGTTCACGATCTAGAAATCAGCGATCGCTAGATGATGTCATGCTGAAAATGTGGCATCAATTTGGCACAGATGAAATTGGTTATACTTCAGAACAATTGCAATCAGTTATTGAGTATATTGCTGGTATAGATTTGACTAATTTCTTCAACTCCTACATTGATAAGACTGAAGATTTGCCTTTCAACGAATACCTGGAACCATTTGGCTTGCAACTGGTAGAGGAAAAGGGTGAAGAACCTTATCTAGGAGTTAAAGTTAATAGTGACAATGGACGGGAACTGATTAAGTTTGTTGACGCAGGTTCACCCGCACAATTTGCAGGAATTGATCCAGGAGATGAGTTGCTGGCTATTGATGGTTTGCGTATCGCAGCCAATGGGTTAGGCGATCGCCTGAAAGATTACCAACCGAAAGACATCATTCAAGTCACTATTTTCCATCAAGATGAACTCCGTACCTTACCTGTCACCCTGGCGTCTCCTCGTGTCAGTAAGTATCAGATAAAACCAGTCAAAAATCCTTCAACGACACAGAAAGAAAACTTTGCCGGATGGTTAGGTACGCCTTTGACGACTCTTTATTAACAATTCGTCATTGAGAATTCGTAACTTCTAATTAGTCAATTCATTACGAATTATGAATTGAATTCAATGTGTATATAATGTTGAGACGAAGATCCTTAATTTAGAGAGAGAGAAAGATGGAAAACTATGTATGTTCTGTCTGCAATTACGTATATGATCCAGAAAAAGGCGATCCAGATGGTGGAATAGAACCGGGGACAGCGTTTGAAGACATACCAGATGACTGGGTATGTCCTGTGTGTGGAGCAGGAAAAGACTCTTTTGCTCCAAAATAATAACCAACTGTTCACTGCAGTGATACTGCAATATCCCTTGAAAATGCTCAACCGTGGGAAATGGATCGTAGAAGTGGTGCAGTAACCGCTTCCATTGATCATAATTTAGATGACTTACAAAACCCGGTTTCTGAGAAACCGGGTTTCTTCAAGCTTGGATACCATTAATACCAACCACATTCTGACGTAGTATATGGCTTATATTCGTTAGGAACAACTTGTTTTTGACCAGCAAATTTCTTTCCATAATAACCGTCATCAAAACCACGACTAAATTCCCCACCAGCAGTACGCGGCTTGTAGTTGTTTCCTCTTGTTGCACTCTGTTTTCCTTGACGGTAGCCATCAGCATAAGCTTGAGGATGATACGCAGGATCTTCGTCAACAAGCCACTGAGTGGCAGGATAGCAAGAATTTATTGGACGTCCAAAATACGGATAGTATCCATATGGGCGAAAGTGATAGTAACCGCGAGAGTGAGCTTGAACTGCTTGATTGTTAAGTAAAAATCCAGCAGTAGTGGCTAAAACGACTAGACTCGCCGTAATAATCTTTTTCATAGTTCTAGTCTCAAATGTTAATTAAGTATTTATATCTTTAAGATATCGCTCCAAATCTTTAGGCAACATCACCTGATAGTATGACCAAATCCCCTATTTGAAAGAGATTTTCAGATGACAACTGCTATCAGTAATATTCTCTTTCATCGGTCAACACAAATACATTTTTCAATGTTGACATAGCTACAAACATATTCAGTACAATGTATAATCTGGAAGCCTTCGTTATATAGCAGTCCTACTTGAGTTGTAAAATTTATCAACCGCCAAGACGCCAAGAGGAGCCAGCGCCGTGGGCGGGTTCCCCGACTTGAGGAGCCAGTGCGTTGCGGGGGTTCCCCCCGTTGTAGCACCTGGCGTGCGACTGGCGTCGCCAAGAAAAGAGAGAAAAAAGAGAAAAGAGAATTTTACAAATGATTTAGAATTGCTATATCTACCGATTTTTTAATACAAGTAAAGTTAATTAAATAAATTAAAAAAGTATTTAAATTTAAGTATCGGAAATCAATTAAGAGTTAATTTTGCAAAGCAACCAAACACTACTCTCTAAAATACAGGAGTTAAGATTGTGAGTAATTTGGGCAAAAAAAGATTAGAAGCTGTTTTAGCAGTTGCAACCTACGCTGTTGGTAGTGGTTGTGCTACAGCTGCACCAACTCCTGGCGTAGAACTTCCCAAGCAACTTATATTAACTGCATCTGATATCATAATGTACACCCGTGTCTGGAAAATCTATTTTGAAGAAGATTTATCCAGTCAGGGACTGTTAGAAATGTTGGTAGAGTTAGGTTTAGTTACAGTAGCAGCAACAGGAACAGCTTATGTTGTTGGTAAAGCAAGTACTGCAATACTAAAAGAAATCACCAGTTGGACTGGACCACTTGGATGGGGTGTTTTAGCAGCAATTTCTGGTTCCATAACAGGTTTATTTGGAGCTACATGGGCATTATATTGTGACTATATTTACTCACAAAGAGAGTCTCAAACTGCTTGACTCAACGTACATGATTTGACTAAGTCTATATAAGAATTCATTTTGAGTAAATATTAAAAAGCCGATAAATAACGGAGTTCCTCATGGCTAGAGCATCAGTCACCACAAATCAAAAGCTGACTTTTGAGCAGTTTATTGAACAGTTACCAGATGCAGATGGTCGATACGAACTGGTGAATGGAGAGATTGTGAGAATATTAGCTACCCGACAACATGATGATATTGCAGATTTTATTACCGACACTCTTAATAATGAAGTGAAACGTCTGGAAAGAAATTACAGAGTTTCAGGCAGAATTATGATTAGAACACAGACGGCTGAAGGTAAAGAACAGGGTCGTCAGCCAGATGTTAGTGTAGTAGATAAAACAATTTGGTCAGCTAATCGCGCTGCTTACTCAGCGTTGTTTGAACCTTTGCAAATAGCAGTAGAAGTGATTTCTACTAATTGGGAGGACGATTATATTGACAAGCTGGATGAGTATCAGCGTTTGGGTATTCCTGAATACTGGATTGTGGATTATTTAGCGTTGGGTAGTCGTAATTATCTGGGAAATCCTAAAGTACCAACAGTATTTGTTTACTTACTTGATGAAAACAGAGTATATCAGTCTACTGCATTTCGCGCAAATGACACCATTGTGTCGCGAACTTTTCCTGAAATGGTGTTAACTGCAGAACAAGTTTTTCAGGCGTGAATTTATCTTTCTCAATAGATATCCAAGTACCGAGAGAGGTTTGTATTTGCACCTACTGTTACATGGTGGTTTAATGGGACTTACTCTGAGTGTAAAAAAACTTTTTATGATTAACCGCCGTAACTTTCTTTTAAATTTAGCTGCTACCCCTTCAGTATTTGCCTTTCCCTTTCAGTTGGCAAAAGCAGCAGGTAAACCACTATTGAAACCCAAGCGTTTGCAGGCAGGATCTATTGTGGGTATTGTCGCTCCTGCTAGTGCGGTATTTGTTCGTGAAGAACTTAATATTGTCATAGATGCAGTCAAGGGATTGGGACTTGTCCCGCGACTCGCACCTCATCTACTTGAACGATATGGCTATTTAGCAGGTAAAGATAAAGACCGTGCTGCTGATATTAATCAGTTTTTTAGTGATTCCTCTATCGCCGCCATTTTACCAGTTCGCGGTGGATGGGGATGTAGCCGAATGTTGCCTTATCTTGATTACCAGCGCATTCGCAAAAATCCCAAAATTATAGTTGGTTTCAGTGACATCACAACTTTAATTCTCGGATTAAATGCTCAAACTAACTTGGTAACATTTCACGGTCCCAATGGATTAACTTCTTGGAAAACAACCCAAACAGAGTATTTTCGCCGCGTTTTATTTAGCGGTGAAGCTGTGACTTTTCAAAATCAAAAAGATGGTGACGATTCTAATCGTCTGATGCAAGTGAAGTATCGCAAACAAACTATTACTTCTGGTAAAGCAAAAGGTCGGCTTATTGGCGGAAATCTTTCAGTTTTATCCGCCATTGTAGGTTCTCCTTACTTACCCGATTTGAGTGGTGCGATTCTATTTTTAGAAGATACTCACGAAAATATTTACCGCATCGATCGCATGATCACTCACTTGAAAATTGCGGGTTTATTTAACAAACTTGCAGGTTTTGTGTTTGGACAATGTTCCGATTGTTCGCCAGACGCTGACTACGGTTCTCTCACCTTAGAAGAAGTTGTGTGGGATCACATTCAACCACTCGGCATTCCTGCTTGGTATGGTGCGATGATTGGTCATGGTATCGAAAATATGCTCACATTACCTATTGGTTTAGAAGTCGAAATCGATGCTGACGCTGGGACGATTCGGATGTTAGAAGCTGCGGTGGAATGATCATTAGGTCAACACAAAAAAACGTAAAATCTAGAAACCCGGTTTCTTGAATAAACCGGGTTTCTAACACCACGCATTTTATGTTTAATTTGGTGATTCTACTTAATTAGGTCCTTAATTCACATTATTCGGAATGGTTCTGATTTTTGAGTGAAATGAATTGGCAGAATACTTTCTACATTTTCTGGGGGATTAGGAACAATGTAGTGGGTAATGACCGTACCACCGTTAGATTGGGTATTACCAGCTTCAATACCAGCTTCAACTGCTCTTTCTACCTCAGCTGTGTGTCCCCGAACAGCAACTAACATGCGAGCGCTTTCCGCTAGCCCATAATAAACAATGGTAACTGCAGCAGCCTTTACCATTGCGTCTGCTGCAGCCAGCACAGCCGGAAAACCTTGAGTTTCAATGACTCCAACCGCCATTGGCATGGCTTAACACCCCTTAATGAAAGATTGGTGATCATAATTGTACAGGGAATAGGGAATAGGGAACAGGGTTTCTTGCGCTAGTTAAAGGCTCACAATTGTGAATTTAGAATTTTATACCCCAACTTCAAATTGTCTTGATCTTTAAAACCTTAAGAAAATCTTAAGTTTTTTCCTCTTTATATATTCATCATCCTGTCGATAGATAAATTGAGTCAATCTCATACAAAATAATAAAAAAAATCACTAAAATTAATAAAAGCTTATGAAACTATAAGGGAATTATAGGTAAAGTTACGGTTCCCAACATAAGCAAGTACATTCAGGCTAGAGTTCACGCATATGGATACTCCACAATTATTAGATGGGTTGCGGGTGCTGGTAGTAGATGATGATATTGATAATCTTGATTTGATAAAGGTTATTTTTGAAGAGTACAACGTTCAAGTGATTCCGGTTACATCAGCCAGTGAAGCCCTTGAAGCAATTACGCGGTTCAAGCCGAATATTCTGATTAGCGATATTGCCATGCCTGGTGAGGATGGGTATTCGCTGATTCAAAAAGTTAGAAACCTTGCTGTCACGGTTAGCCAGATTCCTGCAATCGCTTTGACAGCACACGCCTCTGAAGAAGCAGGCGCTCTTGCTTTCAATGCAGGATTCTGCACAAGATTAGTAAAGCCATTTGATCCTGACGATTTAATTGCAGTGGTTTCTAAGCTTGTTTTAATTGCTTCATACGATGTTTGTCCTGTCTGCAGCACTAAACAACTATCCTTTATCGAGTGGGAATCACTCAACAAAATTAGGTTTCATTGTCGTAGTTGTAAATGGAATGAGAGTTACGGGTTACACAAAGCGAAAGTTGCTGGATTTATAAATCGATACCACTAGATAAATAAAACAGATGATATAAACAAGCCTATTTTAGGGCATCCATTCAAAAACTATACCTAAACGAGTCTCTTTATTTTGTTTACTATTTTGCTGTTCGATATCTGTTGATATACGGATACTTGGGGTAAGAGCATAACCGACTGATATTGTTGTTAAACCAACTTCTTCTCCAGTACCCAAACCAACCCAACTTTGGGTTAAAGAAATATCTCCTGCACCACCGCGAGACAACACCAGCAACAGTTTCGCACCAAGATTCACTCCATCTGTGGAGTAGCTGTTAATTTCCAGATGGCGATAGCCTACCACAGGTGTAATATTGATGTAGCTACCCAAAGGACGCAGATAATAATGCAAATCTGCACCATAAACCAGGCGTTGACCATTGAACACCGCTTCATACTCACCACTGACTGTTAGACTAGTACGACCAATAAACACGTCCTCCACACCAATATTCACCCCAAATGCTTTCTCAGAAGAAAAGTAAGAAGACCCCACTCGTATCTTTGTAGAAAAACTAGGGTCATTCTTGATATCTTCCAACACGTTAGGTACTTGACGCCGCCAACGTTGCAAAACTGGACTATTTTTAATAATTTCTGGACTTATATCTAAATCCTGGGCATTTTTTGAAGGTGTATCACACAAAACAGGAGCAGTCATCACAAACAAATTCACACCCACTCCAAAGCATAAAGCTGATAACAGCCTTCTCATTGTTTTGCGCCTCTGTAATTCATAAAAAAAAGTGGCTCTGTATAATACAGAACCACTTAAGTTTTAGCAAAAGCTTACAACTTAGTGAACAGTTGCTTGGATTTTAGTAGCGTCAATTGGTTTAAGGAAGTACAATCGCGAAATCTGCCAAGCGTTGGAGATGTAATAAGGCAGCTTTTGGAAGAATTGCAGGAATTTGGGAGTCTTTGAGGAAGCGATCGCCGTCAACTTCTCATTATTCTTCACACAAACTTCCAACCGCTGATAAAACTCAGGATGCTCAACATCCAGTATGACTGGGAACACTCTTCCTGCAGTTTCATTGGTCTTTTCAATCACGTAGATGTCATAGTCTCGTGCATCTAAACCAATTGATGCATAGAAGTCTTTGCGCTGGACGTCGTTAAGGTACATCGTCGCAAACACAGACAGTAGGAAGAACCGACTCCACAACCGCGCCTTCCAATCATTTAACATTTGCGGCTGGGATCTCATGATCGCATCAAAGAAATCCCCGTGGCGGTTTTCATCCTGACACCAGTTTTCAAACCAGCGGAAAATCGGATAAACCCGGTCTTCTGGATGTGCTTCTAAGTGGCGATAAATTGTGATATACCGCCAATAACCAATTTTTTCCGAGAGATAAGTCGCGTAGAAGATGAATTTTGGTTTAAAGAAGGTGTAATTACGGCTCTTGGTTAAAAACCCTAAATCTAGCGCCAAATTGAAGTCCGACAGCGCTTTGTTCAAGAAGCCAGCATGACGCGCTTCATCGCGAGACATGAGGTTGAAACATTCCGCCAAAACAGGACTCTTGTCCTTTAAGCGACGACCAAGTTCTTTGTACAGCAAGAAGCCAGAAAACTCTGCCGTACAGGAACGCTCTAGAAATTCGACGAACAATCGGCGAGTTTCCCCGTCAATATGATCCCAGGATTGTTCAAACTCGGCATCCCGAACAAAGTGATGACGGTTGTAGTCACAACGAAACTCTTCCAGAATGGCTTTCAACTCATCTTCATTTGGTGAGATGTCCATTTTTGCCATCTCATCAAAGTCGGTCGTGTAGAATCGGGGTGTCAGTAGGGTTTCTTTGGCTGGGATTTTAATCCCGGACCGCATTTCTTCAAAGCCTGGTTTTTTGAGGGAATCTACCATGTCTTGATTGCCATGAGTGTCTTGTTATCTTGAGTGCCTGCAAAAGTCAACAGTAATACTTTTACCCTTACGGGTTTGCCAGAGCCGGCACAAGGGAAATCCTCCCTTTATGCTGCCTCACCGCCTGTAGGACTGGACTCACAAGGCACAGTATGACGACAGTATTATATTCGTTTAGTTAAGTGTACCAAGGTGTAGGGCGACAACAGACACTTCATACGTTAAGAGTTGCAACAACACTTCAATTTTTTGGGAAATCCTTAATTGAGGATGTGTAGCTTGTAATAGAAGCTCATGCGAACTCAAATCATCCAGTTGAATGAATCCACTGGGTGAAGTAAGGTCTGCAGAAACCAGTCATACTGTAAATATATGCCAGCATTATTTTTTATGTAGTTTATTTAACATTCAAATCAGTAAATTTTCTACTAATTTTAAGAATGAGAACTATCCAATTGCATTCGTCGCTTGTAACGCGCTTGCTTTGCTCAGTTGTGGTGATATGAAAACTCAAACAACTCTGGCAGCCCATCCTGATATGAAAAAAATAAAGTAGGAAAATTGTAATTAGGGAACAAGAGTACATTAGAGGGGATAAAAACAAGATGAAAGCAGAAAACAATAATAATAATAGTAAAGACAATCAAGAACGTCTTCTTGTCTCCTACATCTTGAGTGCAGCCTGGTTTGTTGGCTTGGGCGGACTGCACCGTTTATACAATGGCAAGATCGGGACGGGTATATTGTGGCTGTTAACTGGTGGTGTGCTTGGTATCGGACAGTTTGTAGACTTGTTCATTATCCCTAACATGGTAGATGAACAGCAAATGAGACTCAGAGCAAAAGCAGGTTTATCACCATTGGGTGTTCCTTTGAATCAGCCAGCTGTTGCTACCCAAGTTTACCGCTCTCCTCAGGAAAAACTAACAATGGAATTGCTGAAAGCTGCGGAAAAAAGGGGTGGACAACTCACCGTTACTCAAGCAGTTATGGAAACGGGTGCTACTTTTGCCGAGGTGGAAGCTGTTTTCAGAGAAATGTTGAAGTCAGGTTATGTAAAGATAGACAACGACCCCGATACTGGAGCCGTTACCTACCATTTTGACGAACTAAATTAATTTCTCCCCAGCCACTTTTGACCGTTCAAGCGCTGCATGAGTCCATAAACTAGTAAGTCAAGAGTGACTTTGCGTTCATCAATTAGGAATGACTCAAGAGTACTGGGCTTTTTACCTTCATTGCAGGAAAAAGCCTTTTTCCCTTGAATATCTTCTTGTGTAAAATACAAGTTAAATTGACGCGAACCGTTCTGCCAGGTGCCGATTATTTGCCAGCATTCTTCAGACTTGTCAAAACCAACGATGGAAATTTTTTGCTTGGCAAAATTCAGCGCTAAATCTTGCACTCCTTCTTTGGCGATCGCCTTTTGCACAGCTGGTAAGTAATCTTGCTGGATAAACTCTCCAAATGGCTTATCCTCAACAGCTGGTGCTTTCTCTTTTTTTGCCTTGGCGGCTGGCTTTTCTCCGGCTTCACCTTTTGCTGGTTTATCTCCGGCTTCTTTAGCTGGTTTATCTCCGGCTTCGGCTGCTTCGGCTGGTTTGTCTTTGGCTTCACCTTTAGCTGGTTTGTCTTTGGCTTCACCTTTAGCTGGTTTGTCTCCGGCTTCTGCTTTAGCTGGTGGCTTATCTTCTGCTTCGGCTTTAGCTGGTTCTGCTGGCTTTTCGCGTTTGGGTGCAGCACTCGTTGTTTTTCCTGCATTGGGATTCGCTTCTGAGTTCGCCGATGCAGGTTCAGGCGCATTTGCAGAAGGAATATCTGTCGCTTCGGGTGAGTCTGTACTGGGAGCGTGTTCTTCAGCGACACTGGGGGCCTGCTTATCTACAGTGCTGGGAGCAACTTCCCCAGCTTCATTGTGATTTGTTTCTTCTGCCATTGCTCAGGTCTATCCTTTGTCTTGCTATGAGAGATCACAAGCGTGGTTAAGTCACTTTCATTTTGACACAGCCACGCCTCCCAATAGCGATGGCATTTTCTGGTAACCAAAGCCATGCTCCTAAAGCACAAACCAATTCAAATTCCAAAATCATTTATTCAAAATAAATTTTTGAATTTTGACTTTTAAATTTTAAATTTTGTTAGCGCAGCGGTGCGCAGCGGTGCGCAGCACATTTTGAATTTTGAATTGTACTAGCCTCCAGCCACTGCTGGGACAATGCTGACTTCATCACCATCATTCAATGGTGTATCTTTTCCTTCCAAAAACCGGATATCTTCACTATTGACGTACAGATTCAAAAACCGCCGTGGTTGTCCAGCTTCGTCGCATAAGCGCGACTTGATACCAGGACAGTTTTCTTCTAAAGAGTCAAACAGTTGTGCGATCGTGTCACCTTTACATTCTAAGGTGGCTTGGTTATTGGTGAATTTTTGCAGAGCAGTAGGAACTAAAACTTTTACAGTCATAAATTCGGAGAGTCGTGAGTTAAGAGTTGTCATTTGTGATCAGTTTAGAACTTTGAACAAATGACTCATAATTTAATGATTAAACCAAAACTTGCTGCCATTCTAGGCGATCCAGTGTCTGGGAACGCTCTAGCGCTCGTTCAAAGCTATCAAGTTTTGCCTCGATTGTTAGAGGTTCGCCAATGTAACCTTGTACCGCTTCTTGGGTTTTCAAGCCGTTTCCGGTAATATATACCACGGTGGTTTCATCTGGGTTAATCTTACCAGCTTCTGCCAACTTTTTCAGCACAGCAACAGTTGTTCCACCAGCGGTTTCTGTAAAGATACCTTCTGTTTCTGCCAAGAGCTTAATGCCTTCGATAATTTCGGTATCCGTCACTGATTCTATATGACCACCAGTTTTCTTAGCTAGTTCTACAGCGTAGACACCATCTGCTGGGTTACCAATTGCAAGAGACTTGGCAATGGTATTGGGTTTGACTGGCTTGATAAAGTCGCGTTCTTCCTTATATGCTTGGGCGATCGGTGAACACCCTTGTGCTTGTGCGCCGCTGAACCTGACATGCTTTGCTTCCACCAAACCAACTTCAACAAATTCTTGGAAGCCTTTGTAGATTTTCGTGTATAAAGAACCAGATGCTAAAGGTGCGACAATGTGGTCAGGTAGCTCCCAGCCCAGTTGTTCTGCTACTTCAAAGCCCAGTGTTTTAGAACCTTCGGAGTAATAGGGACGCAAGTTTATATTGACAAAACCCCAACCATGTGTATTAGCCACTTCAGAACAGAGGCGGTTGACTTGGTCGTAATTGCCCTTAACAGCCATGAGAGTTGGACTGTAGATCAGGCTACCTAAAATTTTTCCAGCTTCTAAATCAGCAGGAATGAACACGCAACAGTCTAAACCAGCGTGTGCCGCGATCGCAGCAGTAGAATTTGCTAGGTTACCAGTGCTAGCGCAAGAAACTGTCGTGAAACCTAACTCCCGTGCGCGGGTGAGCGCAACTGATACCACCCGATCTTTGAAGCTGAGGGTGGGCATGTTGACGGCATCATTCTTGATATAAAGCTTATTTAAACCAAGGCGACGTGCCAAGCGATGGGAACGAACCAACGGAGTCATACCAGTTCCCACATCAATGGGGTTGTCAGTAGCCACAGGCAAAAACTTACGATAGCGCCAGATGGAGTTTGGTCCCGCCTGAATTGTTTCACGGGTGACTGTGGAGCGTAGGGCGCTGTAGTCGTAGGTTACTTCCAATGGACCAAAGCAGAACTCACATACATGAAGAGCCTTGAGTTCATACTCCTCACCACATTCTTTACACTTCAAGGATTTAAAAGTGGCTGTGGTGCTTTGGGTGTTGGTGGTTGTCGCCTGTGTCATGAGTCTTCCCTGGGTGTCCGTCAACATTGGATTGATGTTACCACGAGCAAAAATCCTCGTCAAACATACCCGACTTTTTTTGTCGGGTTTCATGGAACTAAGACTTACCCAAGAGTTACCAAAGAACAAGATTGTGAAATTGCTTCCTTACGTCGCAACGGGTGCAACTACGTTATTTTTGCGTAAGTCCTGTAAAAGATAGTTATTGAAGAAGAATTCAGCAAGTCCTGATTCAAAACTCAGCAAGGCAATCACTAGTACAACGCGGCGGAAATAAACCTACCCTATGGCTGATGCCACGCCTTAGGGTGAGTCCAGCGCTACGCTAACACCAGTCGCATAGGTCGGGAAAGCCGTCATTCGCGCTGGTTCACCATTCAAAATCAACGAAAAGCCCACAGAATCAGCCTTTTGAGTTTTGACGAACGCCTTGCAGTACTAGGGTATTGACGCCTAAAGGCTCATGGGGATGAAGCTAAGTGCATAAGTCGTTGATACTCACATCTATATAAAAAGTGGGGATGAAATAATCTTTTTTGGTACTACCAATCACAAAGTTGGTTGTCCTCAAGCTAGATGGCTACTTACCAATGGCTGTAAGGGTAGCAACTTTCAATTCCTAAAAAGCACATCGCATTTTTTCAAATCCATAAGGATTGAAAACACGCCGTATAAGTATGTAATAACACACTTAGATCTAGCGTGTTGCGACAGTTCAAGCAAAGCGTTAAGTACTTTGCTGATACATAACTCGTGACAAAAATTAGACTGCTCACTTAATAATTTCTTCTTAACATTATAACTTCAGATACAAGGAGTTACAGGTGATGCAATCTTATCACGTGAAAACTCTATTAAATACTAGGATAAAAAATGACTAATCTTTTACTGATAGATGAGAATCCGGAAACTAAAAACCTCTTAGTAAAATGCTTGGAGACAGCAGGGTTTGAGGTGATTGGCACAGAAAATAATCTTGTTCGTGTTCAGCTAGTACAAGAGAAATTCTCTACAACTGAGTCAAGTAAAAGATCAAATACTCCTCAGTTTATATTTCCATCTATTCCCCGACTGCGTGAGGTCTTCGAGTTTATTGAATTGAATTATCATCAAAGTATTAGCCTAAAAGAAGTCGCTCAAGCAGTTGGTTATTCGTCAGCTTACTTAACGGACTTAGTGCGACGCCTAACTGGAAAAACCGTCAATGATTGGATTATTGAGCGTCGGATAGCCCAAGCATGCACTTTACTTTTATCAACTAACGACTCCGTTAATCAGATTGCTTTACAAGTAGGCTATCAAAATATCAATCATTTCTACTCTCAGTTTCGCTATCACCATAAAAATACTCCCCATGCTTGGAGAGAAGCACAGCGTTCTAAAGTCACTCATAACAAAGGACTACAACTATTAGAAGGTATTGCTAGTTAAATAAGTCTTATATTTTGTTACCACGAGGCTTGTTTAGGTTACGTTCCTGTATTTCCTCAATTATCAAGCACGAAATTTGTAGATTTATTAAGTTGTGAATAGAAAGTAGCAGTGAGCGAAGTGATCGCTCACTCTTACTTATTTGTCAAAGTTTTCGACATTCATACATTTCTCATATCAGAAGACACTACAACTGATGGATAAAAAAATATTCGAAATATCTAAAAATAATTAGGTTTTCTAGAAAAATCGAAAAATACTTAATTAACAAAGACAAACCATAACAATACTATTGATATTAGGAAAATACAAAAGATTAGCAAACTATTTTATCTGGAAAAATTCATGCATCAAAAGGAGATGATCTCTAATATTAGCTGGTGTGATTAGAGAGGATATATATGATAAAAAAAACTAGATCAACCATACTAATGGTAGCAGTCTTAGCTTCATTCATAAGTGGCTGTCGTTCCAGTACAGAATATCAAAGATTAGCAAAAGCTGGAAATACATACACTACGGCTATGGACAAGTTATTAACAACTGCTGGTAAAATTAGAATCGACGAAACTTCCGAGCAGCTACTGAAAGATGACAGACTAAGTAATCAAACACCTGAACGCTACAACGAGTTATCTAAACTTGATGTTGAAAGACTTGAAATACTAGAAAATCTCCGTAAACATAATCGGCTTCTTATACAATATTTCACTCTTATAGATGAGCTTGCGAGATCTAATGCACCTCAGAAAGCTCAGCAGGAAATTGAGGGTGTTGTAGGGAACCTGAATAAAATCGGTACTCAACTTCGTGGTAGCGCTCTTGTTCCTAATACAAATGTCATTAAATCTGTAGGGGGTTTAGTTATTAGTTCACAAATCCGAGGTGCGCTTAGGGAAGAACTTGAAAAGCGTAAAGATATTATTGATCGCGAATTTCAAACTCAACAAGTATTACTAGATGCGCTTGGTAATTCAATTAAGCAAGATGTCAGTCTTACAATAGAATCACGAGAGTTACGCCAAGTTATTAGACCTCTAGTTGAAGAAAAACCCATACCTGATACAGATAATTGGATTGCTAAAAGAAGAGCCATCTTGACTATGAATACTACTGTCTCTGAACTTGAAGATGCAAGTAAATCTGCAGGAAACTTTAGGGAATTATTTAAGGATTTTGTAGAAGGTAAGCTCAACCGCGAGCGCTTCAATACTCTTTTGACTGATATTGAATCATTTATCACAATCGTTGAACAAGTTAAAAATTCATAGGAGGATAGATATGTTACTTGATATTGATAATCTTGAGCAAATTAGACATGAACGTCTTGAGCAACTAGAAAAGCAAGAACTAGAACTGAATTCAAGTAGCGTTCAGCTTTTCTGGGAAAATGTTAAAAAGCGGGATTCAGTTAAAGCAGAAAAATTTTTCAGGGAACGACGGGCAATTGTAGTTCAAAGAGTCAAGTTGGAGAATGTCATTCTGACAAGGATTGCCCGATCACTAAATGAACTTGAAGATGACCTTAAAGAGGGCTGCGATAATCTACAAACGCAGATTGACAATCTAAATGATGAAGTTGCCTTTCTCAATGTTATCTCTCGCGTGACTGGCATTTTAGCTAGAATTCTTCTGTTGTTCTAATGAGATAAAAGACATAACCTAGGTGTTAGTAAAAGCTATGCAATTACTATTTAGCCTATGTTCTGTTGCATTGCAATTCGCAAGTTAAATTACCTTAATTACCAAGCATTAAATTTGTAAAGTTAACAAGTGGTGAATAGAAAGCAGGAGTAAGCGATCGCTTACTCCTGCTTTTTTATATAAGTTTTTCAAATTCAGCATTTATCCGGACTAAAAAACGATAGTTTCTGGAAATAGCAAAATTTCTGAGTATCTAAAAATAATTAATTAGCACTTGTCTTGATACCAAAAAATAGTTAATTAGCAATCCAAATTTTCAAGGATATTATTTGTATAAGGAAACAATCAAAGGATTAGCAAATAATCCATTCTTTAAGGAGTAATGATCAATTTATGTCTACATACAACCCCGAACACTACCCTAACGCCTGCGAGTTTACTGTTCCCATTAAACTGAACGTTCCAATCTTCATTGAACCTACAGTGGCAATTAAAGCTGTTGAGCCTGTAAGGGAGAAGGTAAACGTTCATCTCGAACCAGATATCTACCTTAGACCAGAAGTAGCAGCCGCTGCACCTGTTTGTATTCCTCAAAATGGATATAACAAACAGCAGCTGCCTCCTGCATAATTTTGCAACAGTCATAACCCCAATTATCAACTCACACAATTCATTTTAGGTCAATAAATAAGGATTACAATTTATGTCTACATACAACCCCGAATACTACCCTAACGCCTGCGAATTTACTGTTCCCATTAAACTGAACGTTCCAATCTTCATCGAACCTACAGTGGCAATAAAAGCTGTTGAGCCTGTGAAGGAGAAAGTACGTGTCCATCTCGAACCAGATATCTACCTTAGACCAGAAGTAGCAGCCGCTGCACCTGTTTGTGTTGCTCAAAATGGATATAACAAACAGCAGCTGCCTCCTGCCTAATTTTGCAACAGTCATAACCCCAATTATCAACTCACACAATTCGTTTTAGGTCAATAAATAAGGACTACAATTTATGTCTACATACAACCCCGAATACTACCCTAACGCCTGCGAGTTTACTGTTCCCATTAAACTGAACGTTCCAATCTTCATTGAACCTACAGTGGCAATTAAAGCTGTTGAGCCTGTAAGGGAGAAGGTAAACGTTCATCTCGAACCAGATATCTACCTTAGACCAGAAGTAACAGCCGCTGCACCTGTTTGTGTTGCTCACAATAGATATAACAAACAGCAGCTGCCTCCTGCATAATTTTGCAACAGTCATAACCCCAATTATCAACTCACACAATTCGTTTTAGGTCAATAAATAAGGACTAAAATTTATGTCTACATACAACCCCGAATACTACCCTAACACCTGCGAATTCACTGTTCCCATTAAACTGAACGTTCCAATCTTCATCGAACCTACAGTGGCAATTAAAGCTGTTGAGCCTGTGAAGGAGAAAGTACGTGTCCATCTCGAACCAGATATCTACCTTGAATCAGAAGTAAGGGCAACTCCACCAGTTTGTGTTCCTCAAAATGGATATAGCAAACAGCAATTGCCTGCTTCAAAGATCCAATCCGAATCATATCCTTAATAGTCAATTACTTGACGTTGAGTCGTGATTATTGGTTTTGCATTGTTTGTTCTAGGAAGTGTTTTAACTACCTAGAAAAAGGTGATCAGTTTCCTGATCACCTGCTTTATTATTCCAAATTTTTAAGTACACAAGCTTTAGAATTTTTTACAACTTATGTCTACACTCCCCGATTCCACGCAAAAACGCAAACTTAATGTTTATATGATGTTAAAAGTGCCTATCAATCTTGAAATAGAAGTCTTGGGAGTACCGTCTACAAACTGCCAGCAAGCCGAAGAAAAAAAAGAGGATAAAAAACTTTTTAACCTGATAGGAGATTCTAAGCCAGAAGTTATCATTAATGAGTCGAATCTAGCGAACCTTGATGAAGATAGTCAAGCTTTAGTCAGTCAACTTGTAGGTCAGCTTGAGCAAACAGGTAAGCTTTTTTCTACATTATCCCAAACCCAACATGAGCAAGAGAACCCAGAAAATTATGAACAGGTAACAGCACAGAAGCCCGAATATGTAAATACTTTGTTATTTAAAGAAGACCTTGCAGTTATTCAGGTACAAACTCCACCACATAACAAAAAAATTATCGGACGTGCCTTGGACTCAGTCAACGATGGTTTTACCCTTGTCGCGAATATTATGGGAAGAATTTTGTTTGTAGGCAAAGTTGCTAATTATAGTTGGGAGTAGAGTTCCTTACCCGCCACTTACTGGCGGAATTAACACTACCTCATCACCATCTTGCAAGATGCTATCTGGTTCAACAAATTGCAAATTCACCCCAAAGCGGGTAACATCCCGCAATTGAGTTAGTTCAGGATGTTCGCCCAGCAGGCGATCGCGCACTATAGCAACTGGTGTATCCTCAGGAAATTCCAGTACCAGTTCTGGAACTCCATAAGCTTCTTGATAAGCAGCAAACAATTTAACGGTAACGGTAATCTTAGACATAAAAATAGAATATAAATCGCTAGGGTGATTATCTTTCCCTAGCTAACAACTTGATCAAAAAACTAGTATACGAACAATCATTAAAAAACCTCAAAACATATTTTCTAACATCTGAAAATCACGCTGTACCTCATTCCATAAAGACTTATTATAAGGGTCTGTTTTAAGGGCTTTTTTGAGGTAAATTCTTGCTTTGAGAGGCTGTTTTTCTGCAATCAGCGATCGCCCCCAAATTTGATAAGAAATAGCTTGCCACTGACGCACTTCTGCATCTTCTGGTAAACGTTGTGCTAAGGCTTCCGCTAAAGATATTGCTTGTGGGAAGCGTTTTTCTTTCAAAAACTGCTGTAACTGCTCGTAAGTCCTCCACTTCAACCGCTGTTCTATTTCTGAAAAACTAGGCGGCTTTACTTTTTCTTTTATCTTTTCCTTCGTTGCTGTTTGAGGACGCGTTGTTCGTGTTGGCTGATGTTCGACGACTGGTGAGTGATTATAAGGCTGTGCTGTCTCTTGTTGCGGAATTTTCTGCAACAGCAGCTTGTACGCCTCAGTCACGGCAATAAATTTTTCTTTAGCTTTTGTGTCATCTGGATTGATATCAGGATGATACTGTTGCGCCAATCGGCGGTAAGACGCTTTGATGTCGGCGAAAGAAGCTCCTGACCTTAAACCTAATAAACGGTAGCAATCTTCAAGATCCATCTTGAGTTATTAACAATGGCGAGTGTCGGCTATCAGCTTAATGCCTAAAGTTTAAATCATAAAGACTTCAATTCTAATTTAAAGTTCGTATTTCACAGTTTTTTGACCGATAATTCAGCACAGGGTACAAGCCCCCAGATTCATCTGTCCAACTAATCCAAAATCCAAAATTCCCAAGAAAGCGGATTTCACCGTGAACTCAATCCAAAATCTAAAATCTAAAATCTAAAATGAAATCACACCCTGCCATGCCTAGAAGGGGGAGTGGAGAAGATTTTTCTCGCTTATCTTCGTCATCCCCACAGCAGCCGCCATGAGTCGAGGAACCGGCTCATGGCGCTCTGCCTCCTCATCTGGCTTTACGACTAACGTTCTTCAATCACACGGTCAATCAAACCGTATTCCTTTGCTTCTTGAGCAGACATCCAAAAATCACGGTCTGTGTCTTTTTGAATTTTTTCTATGGATTGACCTGTGCGATTCGCTAGCATTTCATTAAGTTGCTGGCGCATTCTCAGAATCTCCCTAGCTTCAATCTCAATATCGGTGGCTTGACCTTGAGCACCGCCTAGAGGTTGGTGAATCAGAATTCGCGTGTTAGGCAAAGCCAAACGTTTGCCTTTGGTGCCAGCTGCTAGCAGGAACGAACCCATTGAAGCTGCCATCCCGACACAAATTGTGACCACATTTGCTTTAATGTGCATCATAGTGTCATAAATGGCAAGACCTGCTGTCACCGAACCTCCAGGGGAGTTGATGTAGATACTAATATCCTTGCTTGGGTCTTCGGAATCCATGTAGAGTAGTCTGGCAATGATGCCATTAGCCATACCGTCGCTCACTTCTCCACTCAGGAAAATGATGCGTTCCAGAGCAAGGCGTTCGTAAAGATTAATCCACTGGGTATAAGGTTCCCCAGGAAAGCGAAAAGGGACTCTAGGAATACCAATCGGCATAAGATTCTCTTGTTTTTAACGAATAATAAGATTTAACGAGGAACAGCAGCAGCCAATGCTTGAGGAAGTTCTTTGGTACTTTCTAGAACCCGGTCAATCAAGCCGTATTCTTTGGCTTGTTGGGGTGTCATGTACAATTTGCGATCTAAATCTTTGGCAATTCTCTCCCTAGGCTGCCCTGTATTCTGTGAGAGAATATCCAGGATCATTTGCTTATTTTTTAGCACTTCTTGTGCTTGGATTTGAATGTCTGTCGCTTGAGCGTAGCCAGTACCACGTTTCGCTTGATGCAGAACAATCGACGCATTCGGTAAACTAGCACGGTGTCCCTCCGTTCCAGAAGAGAGAATCATCGCCGCTGTACCCATAGCGAAACCCAGACAGATCGTATTGACTGGTGGCTTAATGTATTTAATGGTATCACAGATGGCAAAAGCTTCTGTTTCAGATCCTATGGCATCACCAGTGTACCAAGAAGTGCCCGTGGAGTTGATGTAGATAGAAATGGGCTTATCTGGATCTTCATACTGTAGATACAGAAGCTGAGCAATAATAAGTTCTGTTACGTCTACTCCCAGTTGCTGCTTATACTCATCTGGTGAAACCAAGGGCAAGCCCAAGTATATGATACGTTCTTTTAACATTAGAGAAGGTAAATCTGGCGGCGGTGTTCGGTAGAAGCTGTCGCCGCCGTAAGCCGCTTGCACAGCCTTGATGATGGAATTTTCCATAGCAACTGTTGCCTAAATTCATACCATTAACTGTAGTACATCCTAGCGCTATGCTTGCTCGCTTGGAGGTGTGGATTTCTCTCTAGGGTATAAGGTTCCAAAGAAGTTAGGGTATAAAGGAAAGTACAAAAAGTATTTTATTAGCTTATTTCCTAGCCCAGTTTCTTGGGAAGATTATTTAAAGTTTTTGTTGGATAAGTTTTCCGAAGTGCTAATACTGTACTTTGAAGTTATTTATAAATATGTATGGCCAGTTTAGGAATCTTGGGGGGTTATGAAGGTTAACTTACAGCCTGCTCTCAATGATGGCAACTTAGATGCCAGTCAAACCAACAGTCAACGTCAGTTGGCAATTTCCATTTCTGCGATCGCACAAGATCTGGATCGCAATGTCCCACTGAATTTATGCCTAGTTCTCGACCATAGTGGTTCCATGAATGGGCGACCTTTAGAAACTGTCAAAAAAGCAGCGATTCGTCTTGTTGACAGACTTAATCCAGGGGATCGCCTCAGCATTGTTGTTTTTGACCACCGTGGAAACGTTTTAGTCCCTAATCAAATTATTGAAAATCCAGAGCGAATTAAACAACAAATTAATCGCCTTTCTGCTGATGGTGGAACTGCTATTGATGAAGGTTTACGCTTAGGTATTGAGGAATTAGCTAAAGGAAAAAAAGAAACAATTTCTCAACTTTTTCTTTTAACTGACGGTGAAAATGAACACGGTGACAATAACCGCTGTCTGAAATTTGCACAGTTGGCTGCTAGCTATAACTTAACTTTGAACACTTTAGGATTTGGCGATAATTGGAACCAGGATGTTCTGGAAAAAATCGCTGATGCTGCTAGTGGGACTTTATCTTACATTCAGCAACCAGATCAAGCAATCGATGAGTTTAGTCGCCTTTTCAACCGTATTCAAACAGTAGGATTGACGAATGCTTATTTACTATTTTCTCTGGTACCTAATGTACGGTTTGCAGAACTAAAACCTATTGCCCAAGTTTCCCCAGACACAATAGAATTGCCAGTGCAGCCAGAAGCTGATGGACGTTTTGCTGTGCGCTTGGGAGATTTGATGAAAGATGTGGAACGGGTCATTTTGGCTAATATTTACTTGGGACATTTGCCACAAGGTAGACAGACGATCGCCAGGTTGCAAGTCCGCTACGATGATCCAGCCCAAAATAAAACAGGATTACTTTCAGAAAACATCCCAGTTGAAGCGAATGTGGTACAAGGCTACCAACCTTCTGCCACTCCTCAAGTGCAGCAACATATTTTAGCGTTAGCCAAATATCGGCAAACACAACTAGCAGAAGCAAAATTGCAACAGGGCGATCGCGCTGGTGCAGCAACAATGTTGCAAACTGCTGCCAAAACTGCCCTGCAAATGGGCGATAATAGTGCAGCAACGGTCTTGCAAACTTCTGCCACTCGCCTACAAGCTGGTGAAGAGTTATCGGAGAGCGATCGCAAGAAAACTAGAATTGTGTCTAAGACTATTTTGCAGGATTCTTAGTTTGTCGGGCAGGCAAAAGCCTGCCTTAATGATAAATGAACCGCACCAGAGCGAATTTGCGGTGTGGATGCGGTGGGCGCAGAGGACGCAGAGAGAGAGGGATAGAGGGAGACAGGGACACAGGGAGACAGAGAGAATGAGAATTACAAGGATTCATCATATAGCTGTTATTTGTTCTGATTACGATCGCTCTAAGAAGTTTTATACAGAAATTTTAGGTTTCCCTATTATTAATGAAACGTACCGTGCTCAGAGAAATTCTTATAAATTAGATTTAAAGGTAGGAGAAAATCATCAAATAGAGTTATTTTCTTTCCCTAATCCTCCAGAAAGAAGCAGTAATCCAGAGGCATGTGGTTTAAGGCATCTGGCTTTTGAGGTTGATGATATCGAGCAAATGGTTAGTTATTTAGAATTGAAAGGGGTAGAGGCGGAAGATATTAGGATAGATGAAATAACTGGTAAGAAATTTACTTTTTTTAAAGATCCAGATAATCTACCTCTTGAAATTTATGAGCGGTAAGGGAATTTGAGCGATTTTTAACGCAATTCCACGGAATTCCCCTCCCTGTTCCCTGTTCCCTGTTCCCTGTTCCCTGTTCCCTGTTCCCTGTTCCCTGTTCCCTGTTCCCTGCTGTACTAATGTCTTTTCTTTGCCTTCCACGTTCCGCCATAAACATAAAACGGATTATCCTGACTCACGTGCTGCCAACATTCAGGACAAACAAAAATCCAATCTCCATCTTCTTCACACTTTACCCGATAAAGAGTCGGTGCAGCCAAGCTGCACCGACCACAAAGTTTAACTCGAATGGAACGTGCCATTGCCTTCATGCCAATGCTGAAGCTTGCGGCTTAGCGAAAATCATTCTTCCTGCGGAAGTCTGTAAAGCACTTGTAACAACGACTCGGAGTTCGTTTCCTACATAGCTGCTACCTTCTTCAACGACAACCATTGTGCCATCATTTAAATAGCCAATGCCTTGACTGGGTTCTTTACCTTCTTTGAGAATCTTAAGGTCAATGTTGTCACCAGGTAGATAGGTAGGACGCACTGCGTTCACCAAATCGTTAACATTCAATACAGGTACTTTTTGGACGCTAGCAACTTTGGATAAGTTGTAGTCATTGGTTAGCAGTGTAGCGTTGATTTCTTGAGCAAAACGCACGAGTTTAGCATCAACTGTGGTAATATCCTCATAATCAACTGAGTTGATCAGGATACGTTCAGGATATGCTGCCCGAACTCTGTTGAGAATTTCTAGTCCTCGTCTTCCACGTACTCGCTTTAGGTCTTTGTTTGCATCAGCTACTTGTTGCAACTCTTGCAAGACAAACTGTGGTACGATAATTTGTCCTTCTAAAAATCCAGTTTCTAGCAGTGTTTCAATGCGACCATCGATAATGCAACTGGTGTCTACAACCTTGGTGTTGGCAGGTTTGAGAGTTCCTTCCACAACCATTGTTTCCACAGTGCTGGGATTAATCAATCTTAATAATCCACGCCCGTGGCTATCTGCTAAATTCATACCAGTGTAGGACAGTATGACGCTACCAACAACAGCAACCAGCGGTTTTATAAAACTAAAATCTGCTGGAATTGGTAGCAAAAACAGAGGGGCAAGCATTAAGTTTGCTATCAATAGCCCAATGACTAATCCAATGGCACGAGTTAAAATAATTTCAAGTGGTAGTTCTCGGACTTGAGCCTCCAAGCGACGATATGCTATTTGGAAAGTTAATCCAAGTGCACCCCCAAATATGGCAGCAAAAATAGCGACAACCAGGCGTAAAGCTTCGATGTTAGAAACTTTGGATAGTGCCGCAGTAGGTAAGAAATCTGTGCTGTAGTAACCTACGCCCGCTGCTGCCAGGATGAATGAGAAAATAATAATGGCATCAAACATTGTTGTATAGCTTTCCTGCAACTGTAGTTAATTGAAAAACTCAAGTATTTTTTGTTTCCTCGGTTGTGGAAATTTCTAAGCATTTACAGTCATACTAAGCGCTTAGTATGACAACATCTGCAATCATTATAACCAAAGACTTTTATGCTTTATCTTTTTCATCTTTTTGTTGTAAAACGATAAAAAAATATAAATGACATAATTTGGGTAAATTTGTCATTGTGTCAAACACAATTTAAATCTTTATTAAGATGATTCAAAAAGTTTCCACTTCTAGCATTCCCAGTTCTGCTTACATTCATATTCCCTTTTGCAGAAGGCGATGTTTTTACTGTGATTTCCCTGTATCCGTTGTGGGAGAGCGTTTACGAGGTGAAACCTCTGGGACTATCTCCCAATATGTTAATATGCTATGTCAAGAAATTGCCATCACGCCAGCCCTCGCTCAACCATTGATAACAATTTTCTTTGGCGGTGGAACTCCTTCTCTTTTGTCTACAGAACAGTTACAACGGATATTGGAAGCGCTTGACAATCGGTTTGGTGTATCTGCTGGGGCAGAAATTTCGATGGAAATAGACCCAGGTACCTTTGATTTGGTACACTTACAAGGCTACCGCAGCGCAGGGGTAAATCGGATAAGTTTAGGTGTACAAGCGTTTCAAGAAGACTTATTGCAAGTTTGTGGGCGATCGCACTCCGTCTCTGATATATTCGCAGCTGTAGACTTAATTCGACAGGTGATGATTCCCGAATTCAGTATAGACTTAATTTCGGGTTTACCGCATCAGACTTTAGATAGGTGGCAGGAGTCTTTAGAAAAAGCGGTTGCTATAGCACCCACGCATATATCAATATACGACCTTACCATTGAGCCTGGAACTGCTTTTGGTCGTTACTACAAAGCCGGGGATCAACCTTTACCAACAGATGAAACTACAGTCAAAATGTACCGTATGGCACAGCAAATTTTGACGGGTGCAGGTTACAACCATTATGAAATTTCCAATTATGCACAGCCCGGACATCAATGTCGCCATAATCGAGTTTATTGGGAAAATCGCCCGTATTATGGCTTTGGTATGGGTGCTGCAAGTTACGTAGAAGGGAAACGGTTCACCCGTCCGCGTAAAACGAAGGAGTATTATCAGTGGGTACAAGATGGCGGTGTGATTGATTGCGAAGTGACATCACCAGATGAAGTTTTATTAGAAACTTTAATGTTGGGGTTGCGTTTGGCAGAAGGTGTGAGTTTGACAGTTTTGGCGGAACAGTTTGGGGAACAGAAGGTAGAGAAGATTCACGAGTGTTTGCAACCATACTTTGAGAAAGGTTGGGTGGAAGTTGTGCAACAAAGGTTGCGGTTGACTGATCCCGAGGGGTTTTTGTTTTCTAATGTGGTGTTGGCGAAGTTGTTTAAGGAGTTAGGGGAATGAAGTGAAATTGCTAGAATACAAGATAAATGTGATACACAAGTGCGGCAGATGTTCAGGCGACTTTGGCAGTGGCTCAAAAGGTTTTTTCAGCGGTTATTTGGCAGCAAGCAATCTCCTCAGTCGGGGAAACAGAGGAAGGTAGAACCACGAAGACAGCCGACAGATGCTGAGTATGAAGCGTTGTTCCTTGAACTGTTGGCAGGTGTGAATGAGGGGTGGAGTCGCGGACGGGTAAAGGGTTTTTTGGATGTCAATAAAATCACTCAGGCTGGTTTGGTGGAGTGGTTGCGGCGCTTTGGGAAAAGATTGCTAGTATCAAGTGCTGAGAATACAGAGTTAGCTTCCCGGATGGTGCAGTTGGGTGAGTTGGGCAACGCCGTGAGCGATCAGCCGAACGGTGTTGGGGAAGTGGGTGAGGTGGCGGGTGAGATTGGGAGGTGGTTATTGGGGAGGGGAGGAGAAACGAACCGCAGAGGCGCAGAGGGCGCAGAGGAAGAGGAGGAAGGGGAAGGAGATGCAGACGCTTGGTTTGACACAGGTAATGAGCAATTTGAGGCAGGGGATTTTGAAGGTGCGATCGCATCCTTCGACAAAGCCGTTGAATTCAAACCCGACTACCATCAAGCTTGGTACAGCCGGGGCAATGCGCTTTCTGACTTAGGGCGAATTGAAGAAGCGATCGCATCCTACGACAAAGCTATTGAAATCAAACCCGACTACCATCAAGCTTGGTACATCCGGGGGTTGGCGCTGAGTGAGTTAGGGCGAATTGAAGAAGCGATCCCATTTTACGACAAAGCTATTGAATTCAAACCCGACTTACATGATGCTTGGTACATCCGGGGGTTGACGCTGAGTGAGTTAGGGCGAATTGAAGAAGCGATCGCATCCTACGACAAAGCTATAGAAATCAAACCCGACGAAGATGAAGCTTGGTACAGCCGGGGCAATGCGCTTTCTAACTTAGGGCGAATTGAAGAAGCGATCGCATCCTTCGACAAAGCCATTGAAATCAAATCCGACAAAGATGAAGCTTGGAACAACCGGGGCAATGCGCTTTCTAACTTAGAGCGAATTGAAGAAGCGATCGCATCCTTCGACAAAGCCATTGAAATCAAACCCGACAAAGATGAAGCTTGGAACAACCGGGGCGTGGCGCTGGGTAAATTAGGGCGATTTGAAGAAGCGATCGCATCCTGTGACAAAGCCGTTGAATTCAAACCCGACAAAGATGAAGCTTGGAACAACCGGGGCGTGGCGCTGGGTAAATTAGGGCGATTTGAAGAAGCGATCGCATCCTACGATAAAGCCTTAGAAATCAAACCCGACTACCATCAAGCTTGGTTAAACCGAGGTTCTGCTGCGGGAAGTTCAGTGAGTTGTGATCCCCTGCTGGCTTTTATGAGTGCAATTGCCAGAAACAATCCCCATCTTAACCAGCGTGGTTATGAAGGTAAATTGGCAAGCTATCAGGAAGGTTTGAAGTATTGTCACCAACACACCCACCCAAAAGGTTGGGGAATGTTGCATCGAGCAATAGGTAATGCTTACTACTTGCGAGGGCAAGTTGATTCCGATCCCCACAGCTATTGGCACAAAGCTGTCAACAGTTACAATGAAGCGCTAAAAACTCTCACAGAAGCAGATTTCCCTCAGTTGCATTTAAAGGTTGTGCGAGATTTGATTCGCGTCCTTTTGGCTTTGGGGGAAACTACAGCTGCAAAGGAATGGCGGCGACATGGGTTAGAGGTTTTTACAAACCTGTTCAACCGCAAAAAAACTTCTTTCCAGAAACGACAATTGATAGTTGAATTTACTGGCTTCTCGCAGATGCGGGTTGATGTTTTGGTAGAAGATGGTGAGATCGTCTTGGCGTTAGAAGCTGCTGAGAGAAATAAAAATCTCTGCCTCACTTGGATTCTAGATGCCCAAAAGCAAGAAATCCTTAGTCCCAGTTATGCTGATATGCAACGGCTGACGAATCCCACAACTGCTGTTGTCTATTGGCATCTCAGCCCTTTTGCCCTCAGCACTTTTATTATCAAACACAACGCCGCTCAACCCAGCGTCATTTCTACTCCCTTCTTTTTACGCGAGTTTGAAATCTGGGTGAAACAATGGAATCAACAATATGAGGATGAGCGCAAAAGCGAAGATAAGCAAGTTGCACAACAAAACAGCTGGCGTGACAACTTGCCTCAAATGCTCAAGCAGTTTGGTGATATCCTCAATGTCTCAGCTATAGTGAGCGAAATTAATAACGAAATTCACAACGAATCAATCCAAAATCTTATCTTAGTTCCCCACCGCGACTTGCACCGCTTCCCCCTTCATGCGCTGTTTCCCGAAGATTTCACCACTACTTATCTACCCAGCGCCCAAGTCGGCATATCTTTACAGCAGATTTCGTCAACAAGCAACGAGGAATCACACCAACTGCTGAGTGTGGAACATCCCGACAGCGCAGGCTTTGATATTCTACCCCATGCGGAAATCGAATCTGCTGCGATTAACCAGCTTTTCAACCATCCCGACAACAAGCGGCTTTCTGGCGAACAAGCTACCAAAATCGCTGTACAAGAAGCTCTTGCGGATAAATACAATATCTTTCACTTTACCGGACATGGCAGTTATGATTTTGAGCATCCCAAACAATCTGCTCTTGTTCTCAGTGGTGAAGATAAACTCACGGTGGAGGAAGTTTGTAAGATAGATTTTACAGGTTATCAGCTTGTCACTCTTGCCGCTTGCGAAACTGCTTTAACTGGCAACCAAACGATAGAAAATGAATATGTTGGCTTAGTCAGCGCTTTTGTTTACCAAGGTGTCAGCAACGTTCTCAGCACTTTATGGACAGTGAATGATGATGAGAGTAGTTTGCTTGTCATGTACTTTTACTGGCAACTCAAGAAAGGCAAACCACCAGCCATTGCTTTAGCAAAAGCGAAAAAATGGTTTCGCAATCTTACAGATTATAAACTGGAGAGATTGTGTAAAGTTATCTTTGATAAGCTGCCGCGAGATGAAGAACTTTTACGTCCTCATGTCAGAAATAAGTTATGGCAATTCCGTCAGATGGAAGTTGCTGATAAGAAACAGAAGCATTTTGATGATCCCTATTATTGGGCAGCTTTTACAATTACTGGTTGCTTCCCTCCTTCCCTCGTTCCCAGCCTCAGGCTGGGAGGCTCAGATCTTGCATCTGCGGCTGAGTACGCCCAGAACTCAAGTTCTGGGCTAATAAACCAAGTCCGTTAAAACGGACTGATACCAATTCGTGTTCAAAAGCGTAATTTAGAGATTTTGATTTTCTAGTCCAATCAAAAACTACTCCCATTTGAAAGTTACGGTTTAGAAAGCAGTTTAGTATAAGTAATACCATTTCTTTGTGAGGCTGCGCCAAATTTTCTTGACTTCTTCTTTCTTTCTTTGTGTTCTTTGCGCCTTCGCGGTTCATTCCTCATATATTTGGGCGCATCTATGGCTACGCCACGCAAGCTATCATACAGAATTTGTATAAGTTTTTCAGTCCGTTTTAACGGACTTAGACTTTGAGCCAAGAAATAAATTTCTTGGCGGACGAAAAGTATGATGCAAGATCTGAGGAACGAGAAAATAACTAATCACTAATCACAAATCTTTATGCAACCTAACGATATCATTTCTATTACCGCTTTCCTGAATGCCTTAGCCAAGCTGAATGAGTCTTTGCCTGCGGATATCCAAAAGCAACTTCATGCGATCGCCAAAAATTTACAAGCCAATCCAACCAATATTGGCAACCTCGATAGTATTGCTGAAAGTTATCCACCTTTAGATGAAGCATACCAGCAAGAATTGACAGCTTTGAAAAAAGAAGCTGGTATACGAAGTAAAGGTTTGCCACCACTTCCTCTGCCAAAAGATCCAAATCAAGAACTCACGAACTCAGTAATTGATACTTTTGGTGCTGAGGATTCTGTTGCTGCTGCAAAAGCGAAACAAAACCTTTTCCAACGGCTTTGGCAGTTAATTTCTGGGAGTCGATAAAATGTCAGAGGAAATTATTTATCCCAGTATAGACTTATTCCTTTACGACTTGAAGGATGGCTTAGGACAAGATAAGTCAAAAATTGACCAAAACTGCCGCAATTTCTGTCAAAAAATTTATGGTGATTTAGACGAACAAAGCTTTGAGGAAAAGTATACACAATTCCAGAAGTATCAAAATACAGACGTTGATGTTATCGAGTTACTCAACCCCACAAGTAGGCAATTTCCATCACCGCTAGATGGTTACTATTATCCCCTGCAAATAGGCGATACCTATGCCCTTCAGGTTAACGACTCTGGAAAACGAGATGCTAACGGTAGATATAACGATGAACCACAAAACATCAAAGATGAACCTTTCTTAAAACTTAAACAAGAAATTCTTCAACACATCTCTGAACAAACGGGCACAATCGGACAAACTTGGTTACTTTGGGGCAAATTGGCAAGTCAGAAAACTGATGCCGAAATAGAAGATATTGCCCAGAAGTGCTACACACAAGTTGTCAGCAATTACGACTGGAAACGAGATTTAATTGGCAAGGGCAAGTTAGAATCAGGAACAATTTTTGAGTTGTGGTATACTCCCCAAAATTTAGGTGTCAATGGGAAAGAGTTTTGGGAAAAGTTTAGACAAGAAAGTCATCATGTCCTAATCTGGTTGTTTCCCGATAATATTTCGCCCGATGAAATGAGAAAGCGGGTGCAAAGTGTCTATTACGAATTTATACGCTTATGGCAATACCGCCACAAAGTTGTTTGGTCTTATTATCAAAGCCGTTATCAAAAAACACTTCTCAAAAAAGAATATGTAGAAATACAACCATCAATCAAGCAAGCTAGTGAGTTACCAAAGCTATTGCAAACCAACAGTCTGAAACTTAGTAAGCTACAAGAAACATTGTCGGCTAACTTAATTAATTTGTCAGATTATACTATTGCTTTAAACTATCTAGAGAATCAAAACCGAACAATTCAATTAAACTTAGATAATTACAAATCTCGTTTAGCTGATATGCAGAAAAAATATGCAGGTAGCGATTTAAAGTTTTTAGAAACCTTCAGCGATCGCGAGATTTACGCTAAAAAATATCAGCGACAAGTAGAAGCAGATCTTGCGAATCTCAACCCTGGATTAACCTTACTGGAAAATCTCAATAGCACTGTCCAAGGTATTATTGACTTAGAACAAACGAAGAGCGATCGCGCTCTAGACAACACTATAGCACTTGCAGGTATTGGGCTTGCCATCAGCGGCATTACCGCCACAGCTATCTCAGCCAAACAACCACCTGTGACATCTTATAGAGACATTTCTTTCTTTGCTTCACCAACCTTTGTCTGGAGTATGATGCTTTGTGCTCCATTTTTACTGCCTCTATTCTTCGGCCAACTTTGTCGCTTCTTTCGCCTATTTCGCTGATATGGCAGTTTTCAGTTGAGTACGATACATAGGACTTACGCACGATTTACGAAAGAACAAGATTGTGAGATTGCTTCCTTACGTCGCAATGACACAACTACGTTATTTTTGCGTAAGTCCTGATACATAAAATACATTAAAGAGTTAAGGTAAATTAATCCGAGTCAACCGTCCTTCGGAATAAATATTAGCTATGCTTTTACACGTTTTGTAGCTAACAGTAAAATTCGCATTAAAAAAACCATCTCAGGTGCGTTAACGCAGTGTAACGCACCCTACTGCTAAATAACTCCTCACTCTCTACGGCACAACTAAGACTGGGCAAGGAGAAAGATTAATCACGCGGGTGGTAACGCTATCAGTTGATCCCTCGTCAGTCAAGCCTAGCCCTCGACAACCCATGACAATTAAATTTGCTCCTATATCATCTGCCACATCACAGATGGTAAAAGCAGGTTTGCCTTGCCGTTCCAAGGCTTCGGCTGAAATGCCTTGCCCAGCAAACAGGGATTTGGCTGTTTCTAGCAGTTGGGCTACTGTTTCTGGTGAGGACATGGCATCCCCGTTGGGCGAGTCTGCGGCGGGTTCCTCAACTACACTCAGTAGCACTAATTTACTACCATACTTTTGCACTATATTGGCAACCACTTCGGCTGCTTCGCGTGCTTCTCGACTTTGATCAATTGGAAACAGAACTGTTTTAAACATTCGGATTCACCTGTGCCCCCATGAGTCGGTAAAATCTGGATGGTTGTACTCATCAAAACATAACAAACAGGCAATCAGGAGGTTTGTGCCGTGTCCAAGAAAACTTTAGCAAATTTATCTGCAGAAGACTTGTCTGGTAAACGCGCCCTGGTGAGAGTTGATTTTAACGTACCAGTGGATGATTCTGGCAACATTACAGATGATACTCGCATTCGTGCTGCTCTGCCTACCATACAGGATTTGACGCAGAAGGGAGCTAAGGTGATTCTAGTGAGCCATTTTGGGCGTCCCAAGGGTGTAGATGACAAACTGCGGTTGACTCCGGTTGCTAAGCGTCTGTCTGAGTTATTGGGGCAAGAAGTTGTCAAAACTGACGACTCTATCGGCGATGAAGTTGCAGCGAAAGTTGGGGCTTTACAAAATGGACAAGTTTTGCTATTAGAAAACGTCCGTTTCTACAAAGAAGAGGAGAAAAACGATCCAGAATTTGCCAAAAAACTGGCAGCAAATGCCGATTTGTATGTTAACGACGCTTTTGGTACCGCACACCGCGCTCATGCTTCTACTGAAGGCGTGACGAAGTACCTGAGTCCTTCTGTTGGTGGGTTTTTGATTGAAAAAGAATTGCAGTATCTGCAAAAGGCGATTGAAAATCCCCAGCGTCCTTTGGTGGCTATTATCGGCGGTTCCAAAGTTTCCAGCAAAATTGGCGTGATTGAAGCCCTTTTGGAAAAGTGCGACAAACTGATCATTGGCGGTGGAATGATTTTCACCTTCTTTAAAGCTCGTGGTTTGAGTGTCGGTAAGTCGTTGGTGGAAGAAGATAAGCTAGAATTGGCGAAGTCTTTGGAAGCTAAGGCTAAAGAAAAGGGCGTCACTTTCTTGCTACCCACAGATGTGGTTGTAGCAGATAAGTTTGCTGCTGATGCCAATTCTCAAACCGTTAGCGTGGAAAGTATTCCTGATGGTTGGATGGGGTTGGATATCGGACCTGATTCGATAAAAGTATTCCAAGAAGCCCTTGCTGATTGCAAAAGTGTGATTTGGAACGGTCCAATGGGTGTGTTTGAGTTTGACAAGTTTGCTGCAGGAACAGAAGCGATCGCCCGCACACTCGCCGACATCAGCAAAGGCGGCGCAACCACCATCATCGGGGGCGGTGATTCCGTAGCTGCTGTGGAAAAAGTTGGTTTAGCTGATCAAATGAGCCACATTTCCACTGGTGGCGGTGCTAGTTTAGAACTGCTCGAAGGTAAGGAATTACCTGGTATTGTGGCGCTAGATGAAGCATAAAGGCTAATATCTAAAACCAATGTAGAGACGTTACACGTAACGTCTCTACAAATATAGGGAGAAAATTGTGGAACCCAAGTGGCTGGAATGGACACAAAAATTACAGGCGATCGCCCAAAATGGTTTAACTTTTACCGAAAATCCTTATGACATTGAGCGCTATAAAGTGCTTCAGGCGATCGCCGCTGAAATCATGTCAACATACTCAAATGTCGGACACAGCTATATCCTCGATTTATTCGCTCGTGAAGTGGGATACGCAACGCCCAAAGTTGATGTACGTGGAGGAGTGTTTCGCGACAATACTATATTGTTAGTCAAGGAACGACAAGACGGTTGTTGGACTTTACCAGGTGGCTGGGCGGATATTGGCGACTCGCCCAGTGAAGCAGCTGTTAGAGAAATTTTTGAAGAATCAGGATATCAGACACGCGCGATAAAACTGCTGGCTGTGTATGACAGAAATAGACAAGGACATACACCGCATCAGCATTACATCTATAAGCTCTTTTTTCTGTGTGAACTTATTGGTGGTTCCCCATCAGCGAGTATTGAAACAGAAGAAGTGGATTTTTTCCCTGAAGACAACATTCCAGAACTATCTCTTGGGCGTGTAACGCCAGCTCAAATCACCCGACTTTTCCAGCATTACCGCGATCCAGATCTGCCCACAGACTTCGATTAGGAAGCGAAAAGATACAGTGAACAGGCTTCGCCCTGAGCGTTAGCCGAACGGGAACGCTTAACAGGCTAGAAGCGGGATGGTGTTTGTTTCATATGTTGCTAGCGCAAGAAACCGCCAGTTAAATCACATGCTAATTTGAATTTCATATATCTTAATAAACGTATAAAATACTACTTTAGGATGAGAGGATTTTCGTAGAAATATAGCATACTTAAATTGTTCGTCTCCAGTCACCGGGTGTTATTCCGTTTTCTTCGGTACAGGGTGTAATCAACCTTTGTTACAGGTGTGCACTACCCCTTTTAATATGGGGTTGCATTATAAAGATATCACGCAGTTCTTGAGACAGGGAAGATAAGGAAGACAAGGCGGACAAGGCGGACAATAAGAAATGTATGAATGCAAGTTGATATAAAAATTTAAATGTAGCAGTCTTATTTGATTTGTGTGAAAGTGCCTGCGCTTAGCGCATAAATCGCGCCTACTCAAATTCCCGACTTCTTGAAGAAGTCGGGAATCTTGTTGTTTACAAATGATTTAGGGTTGTTATATGTGACAACATTTTGTCACAAAATCTTACAAACAAGTACTCTTTACCTACAAACCTGATATTAGTACTCAAGAACCGCAATTTGACTTATTTTAAAGTATTTTTATCTACCGAATATCCACATTCCTAAAATGCTGAGCAAACTACAGGTGCGTCACCCATTCTTGTTCCTCGCCTTGCCCCTTGCAAGCATATTCAGCTTGACCTACTTTACTCTAGCTAGAGCACAACAAGTGACTTCAGATGGAACTGTATCGACCACAGTCACCACTCCTGATGGCAAGAATTTCAATATCAATGATGGAACTAGAAGAGGAGGAAACCTTTTTCACAGCTTCAAAGAATTTTCTGTACCCACAGGCGGTTCAGCTAACTTTAATAATGCAGCTGATGTGCGAAACATCATCGGTCGAGTGACGGGTGGTTCTATTTCTAGTATTGATGGTTTGATTAGAACACTCGGCAAGGCGAACTTATTTTTACTCAATCCAGCGGGGATTATTTTTGGACCAAATGCCCAATTAAATATGGGTGGTTCATTTTTAGGGAGTACGGCGAATAGTTTTGTGTTTGACAATGGGTTTGAGTTTAGCGCGACGAATCCCCAAGCACCGCCATTGTTAACTATAACTGCTCCGGTTGGGTTGAGCTATCGGGAGAATTTCAAAAATATCACCAATCAGTCTAGAGCTCTTGATACTAGTACTAATATTTTTGGTCTTGCTGTTAAACAAGGAAATTCCTTAACACTGGTGGGTGGTGATGTCAGCTTAGATGGTGGGATACTGTTTGCACCAGGAGGACGAGTAGAGTTAGGAGGATTATCTGCTCCTGGGACGGTGGGACTTAATGCTGATGGTAGCTTGAGTTTTCCTACAGGAGTGCAAAGAGGTGATGTGTCGCTGACGAATCGTGGAGAAGTTGGAGTTGCCTCGGGCGGGGGCGGTAGTATTGCAGTCAATGCCCGCAATTTAAAAATTTCCGGAGGAAGTGGGTTATATGCGGGAATAGGGCAAGGCTTGGGGACAGTTGGTAGTCAGGCGGGAGATATTACGCTGGATGCCACAGGGGATATAAAAGTTGCAGGCAGCTATGTATTCAATAATGTGCGATCGCAAGCAGTGGGCAATGGTGCCAACATCAATATTACAACTGGTTCCTTTTCTTTAACCGATGGTGCTCAACTGAGTGCCAGCACTTTGGGACAAGGAAATGCAGGCAATGTGTCGGTGCAAGCGTCCGGTGCTGTTGATCTGGCAGGCAGTAAAACTAATATATTCAGTACTGTGGAACCAGGAGGTGTGGGCAAAGGTGGCAATATCGATATCAACGCAGCAACACTATCACTCAAAGATGGTGCTCAACTACTTGCCAGTACTTATGGACAAGGAAATGCAGGCAATGTGTCGGTGCGAGCATCGGGTGCTGTTGATCTGGCAGGCAGTAACACTGCCATTCTCAGCGCAGTGGAAGCAGGAGGTGTGGGCAAAGGTGGCAATATCGACCTCAACGCAGCAACACTATCCCTAAAAGATGGTGCTCAACTGCTAACCATAGTTCGTCAAGCATCTTCCACCCAGCGAGCCGGAAGAGGGGATGCAGGCAATGTCACTGTTGATGTCACAGGACCTGTAACAATAGCTGGAGTTGGGGTAAAAAGCGGAAATCCCAGTGCGATTTTCAGCCGAGTCAACACGGGGGCTGTGGGCAATGGAGGCGATATTAAGATTTCCTCTGGTTCGTTCTCTTTAACCGATAATGCTGAACTGAATGCCAGCACTTATGGAAAAGGGAATGCGGGCAATGTGTCGGTGCGAGCGTTTGGTTCTGTTGAGCTTGTCGATGCTGGCATCTTGAGCAGAGTGGAAGCAGGAGGAGTGGGCAAAGGAGGCAATATTGAGATTAAAGCTGCTTCACTTTCGCTTAAAGATAGCGCCCAACTGCTAACCTCAGTTCGTGGAGCATCCAACACCCAGCTAGCCGGAAAAGGGGATGCAGGCAATGTCACAGTTGATGTCACTGGTCCTGTGACTATTGCTGGTGTCAAGGACGGAATCGGCAGTGGGATTTCCAGCCAAGTCAACACGGGAGCAATGGGTAATGGGGGGAATATTAAGATTTCCTCTGGCTCTTTCTCTTTAACTGATGGTGCTATACTACAAGCCCGCACCTTGGGACAAGGGGATGGAGGCAATGTGTCGGTACAAGCGTCAGGTTCGGTTTCGCTTGCAGGCAGTAATACTTACATTAAAAGCACTGTGGAAGCAGGAGGTGTGGGCAAAGGGGGTAACATTACTATTTCCTCTGGTTCGTTCTCTTTAACCGATGGCGCTCAACTGAATGCCAGTACTTATGGACAAGGAAATGCAGGCAATGTGTCGCTACAAGCGTCGGGTGCTGTTGATCTGGCAGGCAGTAACACTGCCATCCTCAGCGCAGTGGAACCAGGAGGTGTGGGCAAAGGTGGCAATATCGATATCAACGCAGCAAATTTCTCACTCAAAGATGGCGCTCAATTGGTAACTGTAGTTCGCGAAAAATCTGACACCCAGCCAGCTGGAAGAGGAGATGCAAGTAATGTCACTGTTGATGTCACAGGATCAGTGACAATTGCTGGAGTTGGGGTAAAAAGCGGAAATCCCAGTAAAATTGTCAGCTCGGTGGGCACGGGGGCTGTGGGCAATGGAGGCGATATTAAGATTTCCTCTGGTTCGTTCTCTTTAACTGATGGCGCGCGACTGGAAGCCAGCACTTATGGACAAGGAAATGCAGGCAATGTCAGTGTTAATGTCACTGGACCAGTAACAATTGCTGGGGTTGATGGCGGATTTTCCAGTGGGATTCAGAGCTATGTGAATACGGGAGCGACGGGTAATGGAGGGAATATTGCGATTTCCTCTGGTTCGTTCTCTTTAACTGATGGCGGCAGACTCAATGCCAGCACATATGGACAAGGAAGTGCAGGCAATGTGTCAGTGCGAGCGTTGGGTTCTGTTGAGCTTGTAGGCAGTAACACTGCAATCTTCAGCACTGTGGAATCAGGAGGTGTGGGCAAAGGAGGCAATATTGACATCAAGGGTGCAACTTTCTCACTCAAAGATGGCGCTCAATTGGTAACCGTAGTTCGCGAAAAATCTGACACCCAGCCAGCGGGAAGAGGAGATGCAGGCAATGTCACTGTTGATGTCACTGAACCTATAACAATTGCTGGGGTTGGGGTAAAAAGCAGAAATCCTAGTGCGATTTTCAGCCGAGTTAACACGGGGGCGACGGGCAATGGGGGTAATATTACAATTTCCTCTGGTTCGTTCTCTTTAACCGATGGTGCGCGACTGGAAGCCAGCACTTATGGACAAGGAAATGCAGGGAATATCACAGCGGATGTTACAGGTAAAGTAACGATTGCTGGAGTTGGTGGCCGATATTTCAGTGGGATTTTCAGCTTTGTAGACACGGGGGCTAGAGGCAATGGGGGGAATATTGCTATTTCTTCTGGTTCCTTCTCTTTAAGCGATGATGGCAGACTGAGTGCCAGCACATTTGGACAAGGTAATGCAGGCAATGTGTCAGTGCGAGCGTCCGGTGCAGTTGAGCTTGCAGGGACTAAGACTCGCATCTTCAGTACAGTGGAATCAACAGGAAAGGGCAATGGTGGCAATATCAATATCAACGCTCCAAGAGTATCCCTCAATAATGGTGCTCAAATCACTGCTAGCAGTAATGGCAATGGTGCTGCTGGCGACATAGAAGTACTTGCTCGCTCTATCCGTCTGGACAATGGCTCAATTATCAACGCTGACACTGCTGTTGGGGAGCAAGGAAATATCACCCTGGGTGCTCGCGATTATGTGCTGTTGCGTCGTGGTAGTAAGATAACTACCAATGCCACTGGCAAAGCGACTGGTGGCAATATCACCATTAATGCTGGCAATCTCGTCGCTTTTCCATCAGAAAATAGTGATATCACTGCCAATGCAGGAAAGGGTTCTGGTGGTCAGATCCGTGTCACTACTAGAGGTAGTATCTTCGGAATTAAGTATCGACCGCAGGTAACACCATTAAGTGATATTACTGCCAGTTCTGCACTTGGTTCACAGTTCAGTGGTAATGTGCAAATTAATGTAGTTGATATTGACCCCACCCAAGGGTTATTTGAATTAACACAAACTGTGGTTGATCCGGCACAGCAAGTTGCTCAAAATCCCTGTATCAAAGGTTCTGGTAGCAGCTTTACCATCGTAGGACGTGGAGGACTTCCAACTGATCCAAATAAAATCCTCAGTAGTGATAATGTGCGGGTTGATTTAATTAAACCTGTCGCCAGTACGGTAAGTTCAACAAGTACAACACAAAAGCAGCCATCTAAAAAGCCACCTGTTAAACAGATAGTACCAGCACAGGGTTGGATATATAACGAAAAAGGTGAGGTGGTGTTGGTCGCTTATGATCCGACTAAGACTGGCCCACAGCGTCAGCAGCCAGCGCCTACTAGTAGTTGTGCTGCAGTGAAATAAGATATGTAGAACGTTTAAGCTTTGATTCCACGTCGATTTAACCTCACACGCCAGTCGCCTACGGAGGGAAACCCTCCTGCAGCGCTGGCTCCCCTTAATCCCCTCTCCTTTATAAGGAGAGGGGAGGTTTTGGCGTAAGCCAAAACCGGGGTGAGGTAACACGCGCGTTGCATTCATAGGTATTAACTAGGTCATCCCAACTCAAGTTCCTCGAAGATCATATAGCCCGTGTCTTCCATACCTAAAGCTTCATAAGTCTTTTGCGCAACAGTATTTTGATGTTCCACATAAAGTCTAAAACCACATATTTTTAATTCATTTTGTTGATTTCTAGCTTTTTCTTTGACAAATTCATAGAGTTGGCGATAAATCCCTTGACGACGAAAATCTGGGTGAACGTAGACACTTTGTATCCACCAAAATATCCCATTTCGCCAGTCGCTCCACTCTGTTGTTACCATCAGAGAACCAGTCACTTGATTCTGATTTTCTGCAACAACATAAAAACCCAAAATCGGATTTTTTAATAATGTTTGTACACCAGCAGTGAGAATATCTATAGAGAGGTCTTTATCCTCGGTTTCACGTGCCATTGCTCGATTGAATTCAACCAAGACATCTAAATCATCAGGTTTTGCGAAGCGAATTAAATACTTGTTTTCCACCATTTTCCTTTAGAGGATGTTTAAGAAGTATCAAATATTTTAGTTGATCCCCCCTGCTTCCCTTAAAAAGGGGGGTAAAAGTCCTCCTTTTTTAAGTATTGTTTTGTAGGGTGGGCACTGTTAAGCGTGCGCGAAAACGCTTATTTTTCTGTTGTGTGCAGTGCCCACTCTATGTACCGCTTCGATCCCTTAAAAAGCTTACTCAGTTCCCTCCTTAAAAAGGAGGGCTAGGGAGGATCAATCCTTAACAGCAACCGTATTGGTTATGGTGTTGTCGGAGTCAGTGTTGGTGTCGGTGTGAGTGTGGGTGTGGATATTGGTGTGGGTGTGGATGTTGGTGTTGGTGAGGATGTTGGTGTTGGTGTTGGTGTAGCCGTGGGTGTCGGTGTCTCTGTAGGCGTAGGTGTCGGTGTTTCTGTAGGCGTGGGTGAGAATGTCGGTGTCGGTGTCGGTGTAACGGTTTCTATAGGAGTTGGGGTAGGCGATGGAGGTGGAGCAGGATTTTCTGCTGTAATTGTAAGTGTATAATCTGATGTATTTGACCCCGTCGCAACAATCACATATTCATAAAATCCACTTTCTGGAAGTTTAACGGATAAACTACGTTGTGTTGAATCTTCCAAAAATCGCGATTTTCCACTGGGGGAATATACGGAAAACAAAATTTTAGAATTCGCATTGAGCCTGACTCTCATCAATTGCTCTTCGTTAAGTCCGGCGATAAAAACTTTACCTTCTCCTGGTTTAAGAGTACCACTGACTCTGCTACTAATAGCTCCTTTGTCAAAGACTATTTTCTTGAAAGCACTGCCAGAAAGGATTGCATTGAGTTTATCGCTGACAAAACCTTGCCAGACTTGTCCAATCGGCTGATCAATAAAATTCTTGCCGCGCTGTTGTGGAAATTGGCGATAAAATGCTGCATCTGCTAAATCATATAAAGAACGACTACCAACGTTGATTTGGTTGACTTCGACTTTTGCGCGATCGCGTTCTGCTTGTCCAAAACTACCCAATTTTTGACGTGCATTTGAACTCAAAACGGTGAGTTTTTCTAGCACTTCTTCTGCTAAACTGTCCCATTGTGCCCGCAATTGTTCATCTTCCGGCTGATCACTCAAAGTACGGTTACGTAGAGTTGGATTTTTCTCCCAAAAGATTTGATTAACTAAGTTAGTAAAAAATTTATTGTCGATATTGAGTTGTTGACGGCGTTGATCTAATTTTTCCTTACGCTGTTGTTCTTGTAAGGAAAGTTTTGGATCGTTAGGCGACAGGGACGAAGAATCAAATAACTGATTTGCTCCCCACACACCCACACTCACAGCAGTAGCCAAAACCACGACTATGGCAATGATTTTACCAGGTGTCCACCAGTTGACGGTAGGAGTAGCGGAAGGCGGGTTTGTGTAAAATGACGATTCCTGTCGAGTGGGAGGAGTGGGAGTTGGGGATACAGCTAGAGTTTGTTGTGTTTGTGGCGGTGGTGAAATTGGAACAGGTTGCTGTGGAGAAGGATAGCTGACAGGTGATAAGTTTAGTGCTTGCAGAACTTGATAAGCCCTTTGATAGCGTTCTTTTGGTTTTGGCGATAGCATTTTATCCAACACCATCCCGAAAGTCTGGCTGAGGTTAACTTCTCGTCGCCATTGCCAGCTTAGGGTATATTCATCTATTAATTCTTGGGGTTGTTTACCTGTCAGCAAAACGAGTACTGTTGCGGCTAAAGCATACAAATCACTATGAGGCTCTACTAACCCAGTTTGCATCTGTTCTGGGGGTGAGTATCCTATCTTACCCAATAGTGTTGGGAGTCCGCGAGAAACTGCACCAGGTTGATAATATTGCGAGACGACTGTTGCAGCGACTTGTTTAACTCCACCAAAATCGATTAATACTGGGAGTTGGTCACTATTGCGTAAAATTAAGTTGTCAGGAGAGATATCGCGGTGAATCACTCCTAGTGAGTGGATGTATTGCAAAACAGGCAGAATTTGCTGCATGAGCAAACTGACTTCCGCTTCTGTAAATCGTAAATTTTCCTGCTTCTTTGCATCAAACAAAGAGCCGTAAGTTTGCCCTTCTACAAAGTCTTGCACCAGAAATAGGTATTCCTTACCACCTAAGTTAATGCGCAAAAGTTCCCGGAAGCGGGGAATTTGCGGGTGTTGCAGCTTGTAGAGAACGCTGGCTTCTCGCTGAAACAGTTCTTCAGCTTTTTGTAAAACGTATGGTGTTTGAACTTGAGGGGAGAATTCCTTTAAAACACAAGGTTCGCGAAAGCGGTTAAGATCCTCAGCCAAATAAGTACGTCCAAAACCTCCCTGTCCCAATTGACGCACAATAAAGTAGCGATCGCCCAAAGTTTGCCCATTTTGAATACTTTGACTCACTGGGTTATCCAAACTTTCGCCGCAGTGTAAACAAAAGCGACTACCAGTTGGATTTTCGTGTCCTTTAGAGCAATAAACAGAATTCATAGTTATTAGTCATTAGTCATTAGTCATTAGTCATTAGTCAGGTACTTTTGACTTTTAACTTTTGACTTTTGACTTTTACGTTAATTTGCAGATTCTACTTTACTCACTTGGTCAGCAGCAAGTGCATACCATATTTGACCAAGTGTCTGTTTATCAAGTTTCTCATTATTGCGTCGCTCTCCCGGAAACAATCGGTCAAATTTTTTGTTTGTGTCTTTGTTGAGTTGGTCAATGGTATAGTTACCCAGTTGTCCTGCTTGTGCTTGTTGTCTCCAATTATCGTAATCTCGCGCACTGTAGCTTCCCAGTTTCCGACGCGCTGATCTGCTGAGATTCGCTTGATCTAATTGATTTAACACATCTTGTGCGATCGCAAACCATTCGTTTCGTAAAGCAGTATCTTCTGAGTTCCCCGTGAGAGTACGTCCTTTTGCATCAGGATTTTTAGTATAAAATTTTCTATCTACCATTTTTGTAAAAAAGACTTCTGGTATTTCTAGCTCCTGACGGCGACGGATAATTTGGTTCCCGCGATTTTCTTGGTTGCTAGTAGTTGGTTTTTCCGGAGGATTTGAACCTTTTGAACCTTTTGGAATTGTAGGTAATGATATTGTTGGTAGAGAAATAGATGTTACAGCGTGAAAAACTGCATTGACAACTGCCCAAGTCCCTGCTAGTGTCAAAACAATCACACTTGTGGTGATCAGACTGACAGCAAAAGGACGAAGCCAAACAGGCAGAGGTAACGCCTGAGCAGCCATTTGAGTTTTGTTACGGAACTTACCAACAAGAGTTTTGACACGTTTGCCGCCAGGAGCAACAATCATCGTCTTCAGCTTAGTCATTTGAGTATTTATAGGTTTGGTAGCGCCCTTGTAAAACTGTAAATCTTTGAGAACATCGTCAGCTTTTTGGTAGCGTTCACTTGGTTTATAAGACACCATTTTTTTCAAAACAGCTTCTATTTTGGGGCTGACTTTTATTTGTTCTCCCCAACGCCAATTCCCTTGATAAGAATCATACAGTTTTTGTGGTTCTTGACCAGTTAATAACACAAGCGCTGTCACAGCTAAAGAGTACAAATCGCTACTGGGAAATGCTTTTCCCTGACGTAATTGCTCCTCTGGTGCGTAGCCCTTCTTACCCAAGATAGTCCGAATTCCACCGAGTTGCGTAAACCAAAAACCCTTAGAAGCTGGTAATTGCTTCACTCCACCAAAGTCAATCAGCACGGGTAATTGATCACTATGCCGCAAAATGATATTATCCGGAGAAAGATCACGGTGAACAACATTCACAGAGTGAATGTAAGACAGAATAGGCAACATTTGTTGCAGCAGTTTGACAACTTCCTGCTCACTAAAGGTTTGTCCCTGATCTGTGCGGCTTTCTAGCAAATCCCAGTAGTTGTCACCCTCTACATAGTCTTGCACCAAAAAGAAAAAATCTTTGTTGCTCAACTGCACTTGTAGCGAGGCGTGGAAACGTGGAATTTGTGGGTGGTGTAGATTTTTGAGTACACTCGCTTCTCGTTCAAACAGTTCTTTCGCTTTTTCTAAATCCTGTTCTTCAACTTGGGGTGCAAACTCCTTCAGCACGCACTTTTGTTGAGATTCTTTTAAATCTTCAGCCAAATAAGTGCGTCCAAAGCCACCCTGTCCCAAATGACGTACAATTCGATAGCGGTTATCGACAACTTGCCCTACCGCCAGAGGTAACGGCTCCCCGCACTGAGTGCAAAAGCGGTTAGTCTCATTGTTTACGTGTTGTTTGCTGCAATAAACATCCATGATGCTGAAGGATGAATAGAAGGTTTTTATAAGTTGCTACAAGACAGAAAGCCACAATTACGCATACTCTCTCTATATATTTTGCACTCCTTTGCTCACGAGAATGAGAAAGAATGCAACAAAGGTTAAAATACTGACATTAGGCAGCAGTGGTCTGAGTTTTACTTGGTGGGATGAACAATCGAAAATTTTTACACAAATTAACGCCATGAATTCGCAAGCACAACGCCAGCGGGCAATTAAAGCCTTTACAGATTTCTTACAGACTCCCTTAGACACACTCCTACAACAGCATATAAATACTGATACTTCAGCAGCGGCTTTGGCGTTATTTCATGATATGGCTGCTAGTGTACCTGCTTACAAAAATTTTTTAGCAAATCATGCGGTTAATCCAGATGAATACCAAACCTTAGAAGATTTCCAAAGATTACCGCAACTCGTAAAAGAAAATTACCTGCAACGTTATCCTCTATCTGAATTATGCCGCAACGGACAGCTAGAAACATGCGACATGATAGCTGTTTCTTCTGGTTCCACAGGAAAACCGACATTTTGGCCTCGTTTTTTTGCAGATGAAATGCAAATTGCTACCCGTTTTGAGCAGGTATTTCATGATAGTTTTCATGCAGATACTAGACGAACTCTAGCTGTGATTTGTTTCACTTTAGGAAGCTGGGTTGGCGGAATGTACACAACCAATTGCTGCCGCTATCTTGCCAGCAAAGGTTATCCTATTACTTTGGTAACTCCTGGTAATAATAAAGAAGAAATATTTCGAGTTCTTCAAGAACTCGGTTCGGCTTTTGAGCAAGTTGTCTTATTAGGATATCCACCATTTCTTAAAGATATTATTGATACTGGAATTGCCCGTGGAATTGAATGGCAGCGATATCAGATAAAATTGGTGATGGCGGGAGAAGTATTCAGCGAGGAATGGCGGAGTTTAGTTGCGCAAAGAGTTGGTTCCCAACATTGCTGCTACGACTCAGTCTCGCTTTATGGAACAGCAGATGCAGGTGTATTGGGTAACGAAACACCTTTGAGTATTTGCATTCGTCGTTTCTTAGCACAAAATCCAGAAGCAGCGCGTGCCTTGTTTGGAGAATCTCGTTTACCCACACTGGTACAATATGATCCCATAAGCCGCTTTTTTGAAGTTATAAACGGCACGTTAATATTTTCTGGAAATAATGGCATTCCCCTAGTGCGTTACAACATCTTGGATACTGGAGGGATAATCAGTTATGATGCCATGCTCCAGTTTTTAGCAAAATGGGGCTTTAATCCAGTAGCGGAAATACAACAGATGGGTGGAAGAGGCGTTCGTGCGCTACCATTTGTGTATATTTTCGGACGCTCTAATTTTACAGTTTCTTACTTTGGAGCGAATATTTATCCAGAAAATGTGACGGTGGGATTAGAGCAACCTGTTATTAGAGAATGGGTGACAGGTAAATTCGTGTTGCAAGTGCAAGAAGATGCGGACAAGAACCGGTTTTTATCGGTAGTTGTGGAGTTAGCACCGAGAATGGAGGAAAGTGAAGAGAAAAAAGAGGCGATCGCATCTTCCATTCTCACCCAACTCCAGCGCCTCAATAGCGAATTTGCTAACTACGTTCCTCCAGAATACCAAATGCCGCGAGTTGCACTAGCTCCCACAGGCGATCCAGAATATTTCCCCGTTGGAGTGAAGCATCGCTATACCCGTAAGTAGGAGAGAGTGTTCTATTCGCCGCTTTGTTCTTGGTTTGGTTTAGCTTTAGCAGCAACCAACCTAACTAACTCAACATCCAACTTTAACGCATCAGCTATTTGTTCTACAGTTGCACCTAAACTCAACATAAAAGGAATGGCTTCCAATTTGCCCTCTAGTTTTCCTTCTGCTTTACCCTCTTGCTTACCTTCTTGCTTAGCTTCTTGATAAACTTTAGTTTGCTTTAACTCGCTTAATCCCAACATTTGCTCTATCTCCTCCCGACTTTTCAAAGGGAATTTATAGACATAAAAGTCCCTATCGACTCAACTTGTTCTATTCGCCGCTTTGTTCCTGGTTAGGATTAGCTTTAGCAGCAACCAACCCAACTAACTTAACATCCAACCCTAACGCCTCTGCTATTTGTTCTACAGTTGCACCTAAACTCAACATAAAAGGAATGGCTTCCAATTTGCCTTCTAGTTTTCCTTCTGCTTTACCTTCTTGCTTACCTTCTTGATAAACTTTAGTTTGCTTCAACTCGCTTAATCCCAACATTTGCTCTATCTCCTCCCGACTTTTCAAAGGGAATTTATAGACAATAATCGTTTCTATCAATTCGAGAAATTCCCGTTGGGTAATTTCATCAGCTATTTGTTGTTTAGCAAGGTTAATTAACTCCCTGGCTTTGGTAGCTGCGCCTGACTGTGGCTCTATAACCAGTTTAACTGTACCAATACCAATCGACTGTTCTGCTGCGGAGTCTAATTCATCAAGATAGATGCGGCTGACTCGCCCAGATGTGAGTAATTCAATATAGCGTTCTGTTTCTCCCACATCAATACTGCGGCTTGGATAAACCACAGCCCCGCGCCAGTTGTTGGTAAGTTCGCTTCTATCCAGGTAAAGAAAGATTTCCGTAAAAAGGCGAGAGTAGAATTTTTTATCGGGTTGAAATTGAACTTCGACGAAGTAGATGGGGGATGATGGATTGCTTTTGGGGAGAAATACGCCATCGATGCGGAAAGCGAGTTGTTTGACTTCGACGGATGAGAATTGGTAGGTGTCGGCGGTTTCAGGAGGTTGGTTGATGAGTTCAAAAAAGATGCTAGGGAAGCTTTGGAATAGGCGGTAGAATATGGTGTCTGTTTTCACACTAATTGATGCTGCGTTGGTGGCGTAAGTTTTGATTTTACTTGATTTCTTGTTCCCAGACTCCGGCTGGGAATGAATACTGTGAGGCAGAGCACAGAGCCTCTTGATGGGCGTTGCCATACTCAGCATGGGGACGAGAGAAAGTCTACGATTGACTCCCGTCCTAAATTAAAGCCAAAATTAAATATTATCCCGCACCCAATTTCTAAAAGCTTGAATTGCTTGGCTGCTACCAACAACTTGACTCTGCTGGACGTATTGATTTACTAACTCAATTATCGGAATATCTGGAAATGTAGAACTAAAATTCGACTCTACATACTTTCCATTTTGCAAGACATTAATTTGTAACCCTTGTTTTCCATATCGCCAAAGTTCTGGCACTCCCAAAATTTGGTAATTGTCCAACTGCGTGCGGGAAGTCAAATCAATTTCTATGGCTAAATCTGGTGGTGGATCTACACTTAAATTTATGCGATTTTTACCAAGAATTGCAGCTTGATTTTGAATGTAAAAACAGGCATCTGGTTCTACTCCCTGAGTCATTTTTTCACTTCTTAAGGTTGTTGAACCTAAAGCATCGTAATTGATACTTCGTTCATTCAATAAAATTTTTACCAGATCGCCAATAATTTCTTTGGCTTTTTCATGTTCGGGCAAAGGAACCATAATTTCTAAAAATCCATGACTATAGGAAAGTCTGGCAGCACGATTTTCTCCCAATTCCGCCAAAATTTTTTCAAATTGCTGCCAGCTAACGTCCTCAAGTAGCAGTTGCTGTCCCGGTTTAATCCTCAATTGTCTGAACTCTAATAGCATAAATATTCATCCAACTCTTTTACTACAATATATCGACCTCGCAACACACTAATCGCCGCATTCATCCCCTGCAGACTCATCTCAAACATCGGTACAAAACGGGGAATTTCCCCAGCAGTCGTTTGTCGCCAGCATTCACTCGGCATCGGGTTAAGCCAAGCGAAATAACGCACCGACTGCTGTAATTCCTACAATCCACGTCTTTGTATTATCAACCCGTTCTTGGTCAAAATTCCCCCGTGCTGCCCCTACATCGCTAACAATTAATACCGCTGCCCGTTCTCTAATTTCCTCCAATACTTCACAAACAAGCTTGGCATCAAGCATTGCAGGATGGCGATACAAGTATTCGTCCGGATAATCATGAAAATAACAGGTTTACCAATACGAAAAAACCCGTCCAAATAATCATTAAAACGGGTTTTTTGTCAAATATTATTTCAACCTAGTTTTGTCACACAATGCACCTGTGCCAACAACTTACAAGTCAGGAGGTAAAATCACGTTATCAATAACATGAATAACGCCGTTACTAGCTTTGATGTCAGGCTGAACCACCTTGGCATCATTGACTGTTACACCAGTTTTTGGATCTACTTTGACGTTAATCGCACCACCCTCACTACTTTTGACCTCACCAGATTTCAAATCCTTGGACGTTACCGAACCTTGCACCACATGATATTGCAAAATCTTCCTCAGGACTTCTTTATTTTCTGGCTTGAATAAATCTTGTACAGCGTCTTGTGGCAATTTGGCAAATGCTGCATCAGTGGGTGCGAAGACTGTGAAAGGACCTTTGCCTTGCAAGATTTCTGCTAATCCAGCTGCTTTCAAACCCTTGGTTAGCATTGTAAGGGAGCCATTGGACTGTGCAACTGCTACGATATTTTTACTTTGTGTACCCGCTCCTGGCTCCTTAGGAGGCGTCGTGGGTGTAGCTGGTGGTGTTGTGGGTATCTCACCTCCAGGTGTTGTGGGTGTCCCTCCAGGGGGAGTTACGGGAGGTGTAGAAGTGTCAGATCCACCAGGACAAGCAGCGCGGTTGTAAGGACACTCCTGCAAAATACTCGGCCTAGGGTTTAATCCTCTCGGTTTCTGTGCTACCGTTGTGTTTTTAGCTGGTGAAGTTTTTTCGGACTTTGTTGCTGCTGTTCCAGCCTCACTAAATTGAGTATACTCAGCGTTTACTAAAAGACGTTGCTCGCTGTGATACGACGCTTCCTTGAAAATACCAGGGTTAGAATTTAATACTTCGTTTGCTCCAGTAGGTAGACCAGTAAGAAGACTGATGCCCGTCACTCCTATTATACCAGCCAACTTGGTCAGCAAATTGCTGTTTTCAACCTTCATAAATTTTGTTTGGCTTTCATTTCCACACATTACCATAATGATTTATATCATCTTGCCACACAGAAAATCTAACTAAAGAAGCAAGATTTGTAAGCAGAAATAAATTATATATTAGTCTGAAATTGTTGAACAATTTGCCTCATAATGAGTATAATTGGCTGTCTGTATAAAGGAAGAAGGAAGCTAAGGACGATAGAATTACCTTCGCATGTTTCGGAAAAAGGAATAATATCACATAGTTGCATTATGCCAGCTTATGGAAGGCGTAACAGATGGACTTTTGTAGAGAAAAATCCAGATGAGCAGAATTTCACCGCAGAGTTCTGTCAAAAAAACTGAGAATGCAAAAGAACCCTACAAAGAAATCCATTTTTATTCAATTTTTCAGGCATAAATCGTGAATATAAATTATCCGAACCAAAATAAACTTGTAAAATTTATTAAGTGAACCACGTACAGGAAACAAAAAATGCTGGAATTATATCAGTTTGAACTATCTCAATACTCAGAGAAAGTGCGTCTTATCCTTGATTATAAAGGGCTGGAGTACCGTAAAATCGAGGTGACACCAGGAGTAGGACAGGTAGAACTATATCGGCTGACTGGTCAACGACAAGTACCGGTATTGAAAGATGGTAGCAGATATATAGCAGATTCAACAGAGATAGCTAAGTATTTAGACTCACAATATCCAGCACGCCCATTGATACCTACTGATCCAAAAAAGCGGGGTTTATGTTTAATGATGGAAGAATGGGCGGATGAATCAATTGGCATCAAAGGTCGCAAAGCACTGTTTTCTGCCATTAGTCAAAACCAGAATTTCCGCAAGTCCTTACTACCTAGGGCGACACCAGATGTCCTCAAAAGTTTGGTAGAAGGAGTTCCTAACGATCTATTGAAAGTTTTGGGTTTTGGCGTAGGTTACAGTCCAGATGCAATACGCAGTGCGATCGCCGACTTAAAACAAGATTTGGAAGCGCTGACATTGTTGTTAGCAGATAGTCCCTATTTAGTAGGAGATGAACCAACTTTAGCCGACTTTGCTGTTGCTGGTTTATCGATATTGTTGAAGTTTCCTAATGCTGTTTATTTGAATTTGCCAGAAACCATCATAGGGAAGGGAGTCCCCGAATTAGCTGATAACCTACTTTATCAACCGTTCTTTACTTGGCGCGATCGCCTTTACGCCCAATATCGTAGACCGCTTCTAACTTATGCCACAACAGGAGGTGGAAGTTCGCCTACTTCAATTAACATTGACTAATTAGTCATTAATCATGAGTCATTAATCATTTGTTTTCAATAAATGACAAAGGACAAAAGTTACATCACCAATTTTGTCTTCTACAATTACAATGCAACAGTAAACAGTGAACAGTAAACAGTGAACAGTGAACAAAGGGACATGACACTGATAAGTGTTTATATCCAACGGAACACGACATTGGTAACTGATAACTGATAACTAGTAACTGATAAGAGCAAGCTCATCACTGTGTGATTAATGAAATGAATTTGGGACAGCCATTAGGTTCAGTTATACAAGGCTCTCTCACTGGAGGATTAGAAGTTAGATTGCACCCCGACGTTTCAGTAGAAGATATGCGCGTTGGTAAGTTTTTAGTTGTCCAAGGGGTGCGATCGCGTTTTTTCTGTATGCTCACAGATGTAGCATTGGGAATTGCTAACCAAAGAATTATTGCGAATCCTCCGAGTTGGGAAGACACTTTTTTACGAGAGATTTTAGCAGGAGGCGGGACATATGGTACCATCAACCTTGCACCGATGTTGATGTTTACCCCCGAATCTGAAGAATCTTTTTCTGCAACAAACGGCAAATCTGCAAATCCCTTTGTTCCATCAGCGACAGGTTTGGCATCATTCCAGCCTCAAACCAGTACAACAATGGAACTCCTGCCAGTCAAAACGATTCCCACCCACTTTAGCCAAGTTTATGAAGCTTCGGAAGAAGATTTTCGCCGGGTATTTGGTTGGGAAGACGATCCTCAAAGGAAAAACTTTTCCATTGGAAAACCATTGGACATGGATGTTCCAGTTTGCCTGGATTTAAATCGGTTTGTGGAAAGAAGCAACGGTGTTTTTGGCAAATCAGGAACTGGTAAATCCTTTTTGACACGTTTACTTTTAGCTGGGACAATCCGCAAAAATGCGGCGGTTAATTTGATTTTTGATATGCACTCAGAGTATGGCTGGGAAGCCGTTTCTGAAGGCAAGCAAATGAGTACTGTCAAAGGCTTAAAACAGCTATTTCCCAGTTCAGTTGAAGTTTACACTCTTGACCCAGAATCTACTAAGCGTCGAGGCGTTCCTCATGCTCAAGAACTTTATTTAAGTTACGATCAAATTGAAGTCGAAGATATAAAATTATGCAGTCGTGATTTAGGACTTTCAGAAGCGAGTTTAGATAACGCCAATATTTTATGTGCTGAATTTGGGAAGTCTTGGATTCTTCAACTAATAAATATGACCAATGAGGAAATTAAGACTTTCTGCGAAGAGAAGCGAGGACACCAAGGTTCGATTACAGCACTACAGCGCAAACTCCTGCGATTAGAAAATTTAAAGTATATGCGTGCAGCTTGTCCGCAAAATTATGTCAATCAAATGTTGCGTTCCCTAGAAGCTGGTAAGAATATTGTTGTGGAGTTTGGCTCCCAGTCAAATATGCTCTCTTATATGTTGGTGACTAATATGATTACCCGACGGATTCACCAACATTATGTCACCAAAGCAGAAAAGTTTTTACAAACCAAAAATCCCAACGATAGACCAACGCAACTGATGATTACAATTGAGGAGGCGCACCGTTTCCTCGACCCTGCAACGGTACAAAGCACTATTTTTGGGACGATCGCCCGCGAAATGCGGAAATACTTCGTAACGCTTCTTGTGGTTGATCAACGTCCATCGGGCATAGATAATGAAGTCATGTCCCAGATTGGTACTCGGATCACCGCTTTGCTGAATGATGAGAAAGATATTGAGGCGATTTTTACTGGGGTGTCTGGTGGAGGTGCCTTGCGGTCTGTGTTGGCAAAGTTAGATTCTAAACAACAAGCCTTAATTTTAGGTCACGCTGTTCCGATGCCTGTGGTTGTGCGGACTCGTCCTTACGATACCATATTTTATGAAGAAATTGGTGAGACTGCTTGGGAGGAAAAGCCAGATGAAGAAGTGTTTGCGGCTGCTGAACTAGCTAAAGCAGATCTTGGCTTTTAAGGATTTGAGATTTGAGATTGAGATTTGATAATTGGTAGAGTCAGATCTTGCACCCTCCGGGTTCGCCCTTCGGGGAGAACCTCCGGTTCCGCTGCGCTAACGCAGTCGCCTACGGAGGGAGACCCTCCTGCAGCGCTGTCTCACCAGTCGCTCATGGGGGAAACCAACGCCAGATCCCTACGGAGGGAAACCCTCCTGCAGGACTGGCTCCCCAAGACCGCGCTGGCTCACCATTCTCAACAAACGTAGGGTGGGCACTGCCTAGCAACATTAAAATCAGGGTTTGCGGTTTCGATGGGCAGTGCCCAACGCCAGATGCCTAGGTCGGGAAAGCCGTCGTCATTCGCACTGGCTCCCCTACAAAAATGCTTAATTGACAATTAATTGGTCAAAACTCCCAAGAAATCGTTCCTTGAACTGTAAACGGCGCAGCAGGATTGGCTGTCCCCAAAAATGTGCCCTCGAAATATCTGACACTAAATAAATTCTTGAAGTTAACAGATGCTCTCAAGCGATCCTTTTTGTAGAAAAGTGCCGCATCAGTCCGTACAAAACCAGGTATAGTGTAAGAGTTATCCAGATCTCCATAAGCTTTGCTGTTTGCAAAAATGCCTCCACCAAAACCAAAACCTTCTAACGGACCTCTTTGAAAGGTATAGGTTGTCCACAATGAACTAGTATGTTGCGGTGTATTAGCTAGAGCATTTCCGACTGGATATGTATTGTCTTCAGTGATTTCTGCATCCGTATAAGCGTAGGAACCAATCACTTTCCAACCAGGTAAGATTTCTCCAGCAATATCGAACTCAATCCCACGAGCGTGTTGTTCGCCGATTTGAATTGAAAAGCTACCGGTGAGATCGCTGGGATCGGCAGTTGCGACATTGGTTTTGGTAACTGTGTAGAAGGCTAAAGTAGAAGAAAGGCGACCATTTAAAAAGTCTCCTTTGATGCCGACTTCGTATCCAGTTCCTCTTTCAGGCTCAAAAGCATCACCGTTTTTAGCGATACCACTCACAGGATTAAACGAGCGACTATAGTTGGCAAACAGTGAAATTTCTTTTGTCGGTTGGTAAACGACTCCTACACGGGGTGAAAACGCATCGCTATCTGTCTTTGTAGTGGAGGCATTCAGGAAATCTTGTGTTTCACTATTATAAGTATCAAACCTGCCACCAACAAGGAGTTTGAGATTATCAAAAACAGCAATCTGATCTTGAAGATAAATTCCAAAAGAGTCGATATTCGTTGTATTATCCTGAGTCTGTCGATATGAACCAAAAGAAAAGTTGTAGACAGGATTAAAAATATTAAGTAGCTCAACCTAAAAAAACTTAAGATAGAAATTCTGCGATTGCTGAGTCCCAAGGGGACACGCTGCGCGAACGCTCCACTGCGTTTCACTCGCAATGACATTTTACATTTAATTAAGTTGAGCTACTTAATCGACTGATTGAGTCCTCTCGCGCCCACAACACGCTGATATATTTTACCAACTTCCACACCGAACAAAAGTGTATGCTTGACTGAGCCAGTATTGAATTTACCAGTTAAGTCATTCTGTAGAAAATAAGTTTCATAATACTGATTATAGGAAGTATTTAAAAGATTGAGAGTTCCGTCGTTACTGGCTCCAAAAAGTCCCTGAAGGGTAAAACGATTAGCTGTTTCTGATGCGGTTGTTACACGAAAAGCACTGCGCAGCGATAAATTCTGATTAAAGTCATGATTCAAAGTCAGGTCGGTTTTTGATTCATCTACAACGACTTGATTTCTCGGATCGCTGAGATAGCGGCTAATCGGAATATCTGCAATCTTATCGCCAATTTTCGGTAGCCCATCATCATAAGAATTTTCCGTATGGAGATATTCACCTTCCAAAGTCAGGTTTGTGTTCTCACCAATTTTCCAGCTAAGTACAGGAGCGATAAAAAATCTTTCTTTGTTAACAAAGTCGCGGAAACTTCCAGAATTTTCGTAGGCAATGTTGAGACGATAACCCAATTTTCCGTCCTCCGTTACAGGACCTGAAAAATCTAGTGTGGGGCGATAAAAACTATAGCTGCCTGCGGTAAAACTTAAATTGTAATAGGGATCGGCTAATGGCTTCTTGGTCACTAAGTTGATGATACCCGAAGGTTCTAAGCGTCCAAACAACACCGAGGCTGGTCCTTTGAGAACTTCTATTCGCTCGATATTGGCGTTGTCTCGAAAGGCGCGAGAAGAGTAGTAATCGTCAAGGAAACCATTTTTGTAAATGTTGGCAAAGAATCCCCGAATTGTGTAATATTCTCCACGATCGCCACTAGTGCCTGCGAGTGACACACCACTGACATTACGGACTGCTTCGGTCAGATTAACTGCACCTTGATCTTGAATTACGGTTGCGGGGATGACTTGAATCGATTGGGGAATGTCGCGTAAAGGAGTATCGGTTTTGGTTGCAGTTGATGCATCGGATGAATTGTATCCATCTTGCTGTCCTGTCACCACCAATTCAATTGGTTCATCACCATTCGCTCTTGGTTGAGTTTGTTGTGTTTGGTTCGCTGGTTGCTGTGTAGGTGATGGTTGTGTTTGAGGTTGCTGCCGCTGTTGTGCCAAAGATGCAGTACTGGCTACACTGAAGATCAAACCTTCTTTTGGACTGTCAAACAACTCTACAATTGGTGGAGCTGTTTCACCTATCACCGTCACCCGGATAGTATTGGCGTCAAGGTTTGTTACGGTTATCTCAGTAATACCCGCTATTGATTTTTGTGAGCGGAATGAGAACGGTCTGTTACCAGGTGCACGCAGTTGAGCATTTGGAATGTCAACGATGAAGGTATTACTATTTACCTGAGTACGATTCTCCAGTTGCAAGGTAGCAGCTTTTGACGTTTGCAAAACTAGTTCCAAACCTTTGGAGGTGGGATTTGCCTTCACGAAGCTGACTTGCACGACTAGTGATTGAGGTCTTGCTTGTGGAGTTTGAGTTGTTTGTGGGGTTGGTGACTGCACCAACATTCTGGCGCTACGAAGTGGACGCTCTATCTCACTGACTCGCCGAATCTCTGTTATCGGTTTTACGGATCTGGAATTAGTTACTCTAGCTGCTTGTTGAGTTGAGTTTCCAGGAGTTCTATTATTAGATGCTGTACTCTTGTCAAGTGCAATTGCTGATTTTTTCTGAGCTAATGCAGGAGTTGTAAACATAGTTAATATTGCGCCTGTAACGAATAAACTCAGATAACGGTGCTTATATTTCATTTTTTTTTGATTTTGTCACGTCATGCTCATTTTTTGTTGTTGACCGCTGTATAGGATAGGTAGTATTGAAAAAAATTCCTATTAAAAAAGCAATCAGATTCAAACGACAAGAAATAAAAATTTACATACATATGCCATTCGACTCGCTGCCCTCAGATAAACTAGCGAGAGTCTAAACGGTGCTCGCGTCTGGAACAATAATTATTTGGATATTTTCATCTAAGTAGGTCGGTGTTGAAAATTGTCGTTATGACAAGGCAGGAGGCAGAGGGCAGAAGGCAGAAGAGAAGAGCTTTTTGGGCAACTTTACTTTCCGTTACATACTTTGGTTTTTTTGCGCCGTTCTACTTATAGCAAGAAAGATGTTACTATAGTAGATAGTTCCTTCCTACAGATTCTCGGGGGCGTAGTTTTGCGACAGTGGGAAGGTTTTGGGCAAGGGCTGCTCAAGCAAGTGGATGACTTGTTTGCCACTGGTTATGTGATGCTATCAACGCTCAGTAAAATGTAAAAGCGTATCTTCCAAGGAGATATTGAGGCTGAAGTATCATCGCGTGTGGCCGTTGTATGCTCTGATTGAAGACTACTTTGCCTCAGGTCAGAAGTGCTATCTGGGTTTATTAAAGAGAGTTGCAACTGGCTGGAAATTCATGAACCACAAACCTACGTGGCTTTTGAGGTTGATCTCAAACCAGAAGCCTATTTTTCAACTATTTCGTCCTTAGTGGAAAAAGTAATAGCTGTAATTTTGGGTTAACACAAAAATATATCAACTACCAATTCCCAATATCCGATTCCTGATTTCTAGATTTCGTGACATCCCTCCATCAGGAGAATTGATTCTGTTCGGTTATCCGGCTATAGATGGAGGACTGATCATGGGATCTTAGAGTCACTATATATGTAGTAAGTTAGGAAAAAAAATCAGCTTTTTTGTGTAACAAGATAAATTTGGATTACAATAGAAAGATTTAACAGAACTACTTTACTCTTGGGATGATTTGTCGTATCATAGATAAAGTAGAAGTCATACCGAGTTCGTATAATTAGGGTCGTCCTAGCGACATAAGGATTAAAAGAATTATTGAAAATAAGCCAGCATGCTCATAAGCGATTTCAAAATTTAGGGAAGGTAGGGAAACCAATCCAAGAGAGTGATCGTCTAAGTAGATTCTGTAGAAATCAATTTTCACCTGATCGTTTCCCTGGTTGCGTAATACGTGTACTAACTTTCCCAATCCGCCTTAGTTATTGAGTATTAATTTTTGTTTACGGAGTAGAGGAAAACGCACCAATGCCCACTGTAGAAACCCAAACCGAAAACCTTAACGCCAAATTCACGGCTGATATGGTGCGAACCTATCTGCGCGAGATTGGTCGTGTACCACTGCTAACCCGTGAGCAAGAGATTGTCTTTGGGAAGCAGGTGCAACAAATGATGACACTCGTGGATGCTAAGGAGGCTTTGGCGAAGAAATTAAGCCGCGAACCTAGCTTAGAAGAGTGGGCTGCTCATGTTCGTAAATCTGAGACAGATGTCAAACAGACTGTACATCAAGGCAAGCGAGCAAAGCAGAAGATGATAGAAGCAAACTTGCGCTTGGTTGTAGCGATCGCCAAAAAGTACCAGAAGCGAAACATGGAGTTTCTGGATCTTATCCAAGAAGGAACACTAGGATTAGAGCGGGGTGTAGAGAAATTTGACCCAACACGCGGCTATAAATTCTCAACATACGCTTACTGGTGGATTCGCCAAGCGATTACTCGTGCGATCGCCCAACAAGGTCGTACCATTCGCTTACCTATCCATATCACCGAGAAGCTAAACAAAATTAAGAAAGTCCAGCGCGAACTTGCTCAGAAGTTGGGAAGATCACCAACTCCTGCTGAAATTGGCAAAGAACTAGAATTAGAACCAGCTCAGATCCGTGAGTATCTGAACATGGCGCGTCAACCAGTTTCTTTGGATGTCAAGGTTGGTGATAACCAAGATACCGAACTGCAAGAAATGCTCGAAGATGAAGGACCATCACCAGAGTATTACATGACGCAGGACTTCTTACGCCAAGACTTAAATAACATGCTGTCAGAACTCACTCCCCAACAGCGAGAAGTTTTAGCCTTGCGCTTTGGTTTATTGGATGGTAACGAAATGTCTTTGGCAAAAGTTGGCGAACGCTTGAACCTTAGCCGCGAACGTGTTCGTCAGTTAGAACATCAAGCGCTTGCTCATCTGCGTCGCCGTCGTGCCAACGTTAAAGAGTACATTGCTAGTTAAACTCAAGACGTAGCATTGCTACGTTACAAGGTGATGATGCGCCCCCTCAATTTAGGGGGCGATTTTTTGTTCACATAACAGGGAATAGGGAACAGGGAATTTGGAGTTTAGACCAGTTTTGCTTATTAAACCGCCAAACCCATATCCAGACAGACTTTTAAGATCGTATCAGTTGCTGCCCGTAATAAAGTTGTAGAACTTCTGGTTCTTCCACTTATAAGTCCCCCTATGCCCAGAGAAAATATTAGAGATGCAGTTAAACAAGTGTATTTTGGTTGAAGCAAATGCGAATTATTTTATATAGCAAGCCCGGTTGTCATTTGTGTGAGGGTTTGCAGGAAAAACTAGAACAGATACAAAACCTCAAGTTTGAGCTAGAAATCCGGGATATTACGACTCGTGAAGATTGGTTTCAAGCTTACCAATACGAGGTGCCAGTGCTTTTTTTAGCAAATCTCAGAAGTACAGAAGGTACACAGGAGAACAAAGACTTACACTTGCCTCGTCCTTCTCCTAGGGCAACAGTACAACAATTGCAGAATATGCTTCAGAAGTATTTCTAACTAAGGTGTAAGCGAATATACTATACCCTAAACCGCTCTTTGTCGTTTCAATTTCTTCTTACCCAAAGGGCAACATGGTGTTATTTTTACATTAAAAAGCGCTTGATAATTTTTTCAATCAAGCGCTTTTTTGTATAATTGTATACCAATCCACTTTTTTGTGCAACATTTGAAACTCGCAACACTCTGCTGGTGAGACAAATTGCGAATATAACTTGTGGCAAACATATGGTGAAATGGTATCACTCCTTGCATTAATAAAGATTAAACTCATACTATGAAACGCGAAATTAGATGAGTGACAGTTTATCAACTGACCCTAGTGGATGAGTTGTTAGTTTATCAATGCTGATCACAGGTGAGCATGGGGGCAAGGAAGCTCAAGTCAGGAGCTACTCTAAAGAATACACACGCGCTGAATTCTGGCTCCTGACTTATGACTACTTCTTTGGTCTAACTTAAATTGTGCTACTGCTGAGTGTGAGCAGCTTCCTCCATCTTCTTGCGGAGACTGAGCGGTCTCATGTCAGTCCAAACTTCTTTGATGTAATCTAAACATTCTTGTTTGGAGCCAGTTTTTCCAGCATCTTTCCAACCAAGTGCGTTCTCTCGGTCGGCGGGCCAAATTGAATACTGTTCTTCGTGATTGACTACAACTTTGTAAATCGTCGTATCTTCTTTGTCGTCTTGATACATATTTATCTCCGTTAATTTTGGTAAACTGGAATCTCGAACAAAAGTCTATTTTTACAGAACTCTTGCCATTCGGGTGTGATAATGTCAAAAATGATATTTTCGTCTTTGAAAATTCCATCTGTGACGACATAGTTTTCTTGCAGATAAAGAAAGTCATCATCGGTTAGTTCTCTATTGATTTCGACTTCCTTACCATCGACTTGTTGCTTTTCTTTTCTGGTATTTTCTGAATGCTCAGTCCACTGATTGAACTGACGTAATTTTTTGAGAGAGTAAGCTTTGCAGTATTTTCCCATTGTTGCCATAGTTTTACTTCCTTAATCCAGTTAATAAGCATTAGTACATTTACTCATGCGAAGTATGGGCTAAACATCCTTGACGTAGGAAATCCAAGTGTAGAGCTTATAAAAGCCAACGGATTCATAAAGCTGCAAAGCACCATTCGGGTTATAAAAATCGACTGACAGCTTTGCCATATCCATACCAGCAGCTTGCAGGTGACGCATTCCGCAAAGCAACATTGCACGTCCCAGCCCTATCCGGCGAAAACCACGTCTTGTACCGAGTTCGTCAATCCAGCCTTCGTTGTGTCCAGTGCGAATATTACTCTCTGGGTTAATTATGCACTTGCAACAGGCTGCAAAAGTGCCATCAGGAGCGATCGCCACCAGATCCAAATCGGGTCTGTATGTAGGGTGACTCCGCAGGTATTTGTAATGTTTGACCGTTAAGGGATGGTGATTCCAGGCATCGATAAAAGACTGGTTGTGCATTTCTACCCATGCTTCGGCATCCTGTTCAGGTTTAACTTGGCGGATAGTGAAATTTCCTGGGAACTGCGGTTCGGGGATGGATTCTTTAAGCGATCGCCTCATTGTCAGCAAGTAACGCTCAGACTTGAAACCACTACTTTGTTTTCATCCCTCATGGAACTTGCGTTGAATAAGCGTTTTACAGAAAACAAAAACACGGGTTTTAACGATTAAGGACTACTAGGCAAAAAACCTCCGTCTTGCAGTTCCCTTACACTATCCTTAATAGCTTGAATAATGAAATCAAGATCTTCATCTGTATGGGCTGTGGATAGTGCATGTAATGATGAACGCAGGTAAACTCCTTTATCGAGAAGGTGATGATATAGTAATAAATTTATCAGCCGCATATTCTCTAAAGCATCCGAACTAACTGAAGAGGCTGAATTTTCAAAACGAACAGAGTTAAATATTGAACCAAAATTCGCTAGTCTGATGGGTACTTGATCAGCTTCAAAGTAAGTATTCAGCGTTTTGATAAACTGCGATGTGCGTTGATTCAACTGTTCCTGAAGAGCAGGTCCTTCAGTCTTAAGACGCTTAAGTACAGCTCGTGCAGCAGCCATCGCTAGCGGATGCTTACAGAAGGTGCCAGAAAAAAATGTCATTTCTGTCTCTGGCTGAGGATAAGATAGATCCCCATAGTTCCACATACCACCGTCGATTCTATCCATGTAGGTAGCTTTACCAGCAATAATACCAATTGGCATGCCGCCACCGACAATCTTTCCATAGGTAGCTATATCGGCTTCAACACCAAACCAAGCCTGTGCGCCACCTAGATGAACCCGGAAACCTGTAATTATCTCATCAAATATTAAAAGTATCCCTGATTCTGTTGTCAATTGCCTCAGTTGCTGGAGAAACTCTTTAGGCTGTAAGTCTGGTCGAGAACTCTGTACAGGTTCAACGATAACAGCTGCTAATTCTTGCTTATGCGCTTTTATAATTTCAAGCGACTGAGGATTCACATAGTCAAGAACTAAAACATCAAGAGCAACATTTGGTGGTACTCCTGGATAACCTGGTACCGAACGCGAGTTATCTGCTTTAATGAGAGTGCCATCAGAATGCCCATGATAAGAGTCTGAAAACCGAATAATCTTATAGCGACCTGTTGCTGCTCGTGCCAAGCGTATTGCTGTCATTACAGCTTCTGTGCCTGTATTACTAAAGGTTACTCGCTCCATTCCCGTTAGTTCACTGAATAACTCAGCAACCTCACCAGCAAGATCTGATTGTGGTCCGAAGTGTATGCCTTGTTCAAGTCGCTGTTCCAGTGCTTCCTTTATAAAGGGAGGGTTGTGACCAAAGAGATTTACTCCAAACCCCATTACTATATCTATATATTCATTGCCATCGATATCCCAAAGTCTAGAACCCAGAGCGTGCTTACCAATAACGGGATAAACCATCTCTTTTATCAGAGGGTAAAAACCTTCTGAACCTCTTGGATCAGCCAGAACCGGACGATAGGCTTGCATGAGGTGTTTTGATGTTTTTGTGCGCTCGGTGTAGCGTGCAATTAAAGTTTCTAAATGTTTCTGTTGACGGGAATTCAGACCTTCTGTTGATTTCTGTTCGGGAGATTGTATTGAATTAATCTGCGGTTTAGCTTCTTGTAAGTTCGATTCTTTGGTTTTCATAAAATTTATGTTTATTGACTTGGTGGAAAGGATGGCTATTCACAGAATGAATGAATTTTACTACCTCTTTCGCTATACCCCACTCTACGTTGTACTTTGTCAATATAGCCACTAAAATTACCTAATTTTCAGGTAATATTGTAGTGAGTTTTCAGTTTAGTTTACGACAAACAAAGCACACCATATCAGCCTCTGTATCTAAGGCTAAATCAAGCTTGACATCATAGACATTAACTTCTTTAAACCCCACTTTTTCTAAAGCTGACTGGACTTCAGCCTTAGAATAAGCAATAACTGGCCAAGTAGTGTCTAGACGTTTCCAGCAATCTTTTTCTATTAAATGAAATATCGTTAGGTAAATTTGACCTTCTCTACTTTCTGGGTGATAAATGTTTTTCATTGCCCAAGCATATTCGTCCTTAATATTACCTAATATACGACCGTTCCAACTTGGACGATTATGTGCGTCTTCTAGACGTAAGTCGAATACAAATATACCGTTGCTATGAAGTGCGTTGTATACATTGTGGAAAGTACCTGTTAATTCTGACAAATTCAGAATGTGATTTAAACCCAAACCCATTGAATAAACTGCATGGAAAGTAGGCGGCAATTCAAAGAAGCGTACATCACCAAGAATCAATTTACAGTTAGGTGCGTTCTTACGAGCATATTCCAACATTGTCTGGGAGCGATCAATTCCAGTCACCTGATAACCTTTATTTAGCAGCCATTGTGACAGTTGCCCTGTCCCACAACAAAGGTCGAGGATATTCGCTCCCTCAGGAACGTAAGGTAATAGTAATTTTTCCAAGGTTGGCAAGGCTAATTCGTTGTAACCTGGTCCCAAGGATTCGTTGTATATTCGGGCAAATGGCTCATCAAATTTTTCATAGCTAGTTGCTGAAGACGAAGACATAAAAGGTTTCTCCTTGCTTTACGTATTGCTTTGCAAGCCTATCATTGCCAACGCAATGAAAAATGATTGATTCAGAATTATGACGAAAAACGAGGTTTCGTTGGGTCGCAACAAGTAAATTATGGTTTGAAAAGACGTAAAAACCGGGTTTCTTAGTCTCGCGTTTTATTATTGAATCGGTGTTTTAGTCTTAGACCAAACCAACAGCCAATAAAGCTCTGCCTAGTAACGGAAATTTCACAATTAGCGGAAAAAGATGACCTTTTATTCGATTCCGCTCTAAAAAACCTTGATGAACTAATTCATAACTCCATTCATTCATCGTGTTGATAGCCAAGCCGATTGTGTTTTCGAGGTTTTTTAGATGATGCCACCAATCCGGCGGTATGTAGAGCATTTCTCCTTGGTTTAGTATGCATTCCACTGGTTTGGCATTGGCGTAGAGTGGAAACTTTTGTAAGTCCGGGTTAAAGCAGTCAACTTCACCTTCGTACAAATATTTTTCTTGGTCTGGTGACAACAATACAACTTGCTTCTGCCCAGAAATGACTGCAACCCATGCGGTATCATGACGGTAATCACAGTGAAGACCTACCGATGTATTTTTCTGACCTATCTGGATGTCATAGGTATCGTTGATATGTTTTCTAAAAAGCTCTAATGGTATTTTTCTATACCAATCCTTGAAATATATTGGATCTTCGCAATCTTCCCAAAGCTCCGGGTGATCACCAACATGGAATTCCGATAGGTAGAGCAATTTGTCACAAGTACCGCTAGTTATGACATCTATGTAGTCAGCAATACTCATTGACATGTAACTTCGACCCCACATCTTTGTTTCAGCCTTGTAATCCAGTACAAGGAACTTGCTTGAGCCGTAGTGTGACTTGAAGAAATCCATATTCCACTTCGTCAAAGCTTTCCAGTTTTTCATCGCATCAGTAATGATGACAGGCTTTCCAACAGACGCGTACTCTCGAACAAACTCCTCATACGAGAGGTTACTGCGACGTTCAACAGAATCAACTGGCGTCCATATCAACTTAGATTTTTTATTGTACCGTTGAGATTTGGAATCACTAGTTTGAGAATAGCTAGTTGCTGAAGACGAAGACATGAAAGGTTTCTCCTTGCTTAATAACTCATGACAAATGACAGTCTACTCGCGTTAATCTGCAAGTTAAATGTGAAACAGCTTATTAAAACTTAAGGTTACTTAAGGTAGTGAAAACTTGGCGTCGGTTATCGTTAAATGCTCTACGACCGTGTAGAAATCTTGAATTATCCATCATCACCAGATCACCTGCTTCCCACAGTATCTCCTCCGTTAACTTGTCGAAGATTGTCTGAATTTCGTCAGCGACTTCATCAGAAGCTCTTGAAGCATCTCCAAAAGTCGCTGATTCTGTCTTTTTATGATATACCCAAAAGCTATTTGCGAATGCATTTTGATGACTATAATTGGTTTTTATCACAGCTGAGCAAGTATATTCTACAGAAACAGTTTTATCCTCATTAAACTGATAATTTACACAATCAATACTGTCCAAGATTTGCTTGATATCATCTATGGTTTTAGAATTTGATCCAGTAAAAGCCTTCAAGATCTCAACCGGAACATTATTATGACAAAACTTTAGTTTCTTGGAAATAAATAACTGTTTCGTCTTTTCACTTAGTTCCTCCCACACTCGAACACCATCCCAGAATAAAGTTTCGCCTCCTTGTTCGGCTGGTACAGTACAGCAAAACCAAATAACATCGGGTCGAAAGGGGAAACAAGCATGTTCGCTATGAGGGACACACATATCCATTCCGTTATCAACAAAGTTAACAAACTTGTCGTAATCAATGTCTGTTTTCATAGGGTCTATGATGTGTCTGCCACTAAATTGTTCGGAAAAATCTTTCATTTGCTTGGGAGTTACTCCAAAACCTCGAAAAAGAATAACTCCAGATGACTTGAATAGCTCCATAGTCTCTGCTACGGAGAGGTCAAGAATATTTTGGCAATCACTACTATATAGTATTTTTCCTGTACTAGTACCTAGAGCTTTGATTTTACTGTTCATAGGATGAATCTCTCTGATTGTTTTGGATCTATCTGTTCCTTTTATCAAGAAATATTCCTGAGCAAATACAATTAAAAAACTATTAAATAAAAACTGAAAATTTAGATTTTTTCAAAGCTCTCTTTCCTTTATGTTTGATTTATAAAAAATTTCAACGGCTCAACCACAACTTGGATATGAGGCTTGGTAATGATTGTGTAATGATTGCTAGGAATAGTAATAATCTCTACTGGCTTACGTGAAAGTCCACCCCAAAATAAAGTGGGATTATGAAAATCATTAGATACTTCATCGCTAGCTTGAAAGTATATCATTCGGTTTGGAAAAACTTGTGGTGCATAGCTCTGTAAAGCTAGTACGTTACTCTTAAAAACCTTTAGAAGACAGTGAAGCTGTTGAAGTTCAAAATCCAGAGGTAGGAGATTAGCTATCCTTGCTTGCTCTAAAAAATAGTTTAATTGCTCGTCCAGCGTAAGTTTCTGAAGTTCTTCAAGTGAACCCGATAGATTTTTCCCCGCAGATTTTGCCATATCTATGGCAAAATCAACTAATATTTTGACATCGTCGTAGTCATCAATCTCTGTAGTTTGCTCGCTCTTAACTGGTGCTGGGCTATCTAGCATGGCAAGCATGGCAACTTGATCACCATATCTTAGTAACTGTTGAGCCATTTCAAAAGCGACAACGCCGCCCATAGACCAACCTCCCAGAAAATATGGACCATTCGGCTGAATCTCGCGCAGTGCTTTGATATACTGGGTTGCCATATCTTCTATTCGGGTGTAAGGCTGACATTCCCCATTCAAACCTAGTGCTTGCAGCCCGTAGAATGGTTGTTCTGAACCCAAATGACGCGATAATTCATAGTAGCAGAGAATATTCCCACCTACTGGATGGACGAAAAACAGAGGTGGCTTGGAACCCTGAGGTTGAATTGCGACTAAAGGAGACGAGGTCTGGTTATTAGCTTGCTCATGCAAAATACTCGCTAGATGTTTGATAGTTGCTCCTTGGAAAAGAGCAGATAATTGAATATTTTGTCCCAACTGTTTCTTAATTTTCGCCATGAGGTGTACAGCTAAAAGTGAGTGACCTCCAAGCTCAAAAAAGTCATCGTGGATGCCTATCTGCTCAATACAAAGAATTTCTCGCCAAATGTCAGCAAGGGTTTCTTCAACATGAGTGCGGGGAGCGACATAATCATTTCCTAGATTGGGGCGGGGATGGAGTATTCTAGCAAGACTTGTTGATGCTAATTCCTCTTTTGTGTCCCCAGCAGAAGAGGTCTGCTCAATATCACCTAAAGATTCTAGCTTAAGCCATTGGTCAAATCTAGCTTGTAAATCTCCTGTAGAGACAACAACTTGAGTTATTTTATCACTTGTTAAAATACATTGAAAAGCTTTTATGCCTTCTTCTGGTGTGATGAATAATCCAGCCAATGTTGTTCTATTAGCTGTGTTTTGTTCTTCTTCTCCAAGTTGCCAGCGATCCCAATTAACACTCATCCAGGGAACAGGATTTGTTTGATTTTGCTTGTGGGCAAAAGTATCTACAAGAATGTTTGCTGCTGAATAAGCGGCGTACCCTAACCCTCCCAAAATCGATGATAAAGAAGATATCAGCAGATAAAAATCAAGTCCTCTCCCTTGCAAAACTTTTTCTAGTACGAATAGTCCATTCGCTTTTGATTGAAATTGACACTGGCAATCAGTTTGAGAAATTTCTTGAATAGATTTGTTTGAGTTGTCGTTGACAATCTCTGCTGCGTAAATGACACCATGTATGTTGCCAAAGTGATTTGTGACAAAGGCGATCGCTCTTTGCATCTGTTCAAAGTTGGTCACATCCGCGCTCAAAACTAAAACCTCGGCTCCTAACTTCTCTAATGCCTGGACTTTCCTGATTTTGTGGCTCATCTCATCTTGGTCATTATGAGTTGCCAACCACTCGAACCACTCATCTTTTTCAGGAAGACCGTTGTGTCCAATCAAGACCAGTTTTGCCTGCACTGTCTGGGCTAAATACTCTGCCAGTATCAGTCCAATATTTCCCAGACCTTCAGTAATTAGGTAGACTCCTCCCTTCCTTAATCTTGATGTGCTCATGCTCGCTTCTTCCAATCGCACTGGCTCAAAAGTTTGCACCCAACGATTGAGACCACGGTAAGCAATAACCAATTCAGAGGATTTAGTTATGAGTTCCGTCAGCAAATGGTCTACAAGTTTCTCCTCTTGCCAACTTCCTTGTTTTGGAAGAGCAATATCAATGCTACGACAACTGATATTTGAATATTCTTGAGGAATGACTTTAACAAGTCCGAGTACAGTCGCTTTCTCTGGGAACAACATTTCTTCTGTTGTCACTGAGTGTATGTTGTTAGAGATAACCGTGATTTGAAACTTATCAGTCCAATTTTGTTTTCCTAGTGCCTGGGTGAGAAACAGTAGGCTGTAGAATCCTAAATATTGGGCGTCGTCAAAGCACTCAAGTTCTGATTCTGTGCGATAAGCCGAAGGCTTTAAGCTCCGCTTATCGCCTGGTGTAACACTCCATAAATGAACAATTGTTTTGGGGATCAAGTTCAGTGCGCCAAGTTCATTGAGCAAAGCATCGTAGTCATGACTTTGTCTTGGATTAAGGGTATATAGACTATCGCTTAGCTTGGAGAACTCTGATCCTACCCTCACGGCGATTGCTCTGCTGCTGCACTCCACGCAGATGCTATCTTGACCTTGCTGTTGGAGTTTTTTCACCAGTTCTTCACCCAAGCCGCACTCATCAATAAACACAAGCACGCAGGACTTTTGCTCTGCGAAATCTTCCTTACCAAGCAACCCTGGGGGTGCAGATTGCTTCCACAAAGGTAAGTAAAACCAGTCGGCGATATCCGGCTTTTTGCCCAGTGACACTTGCGTAGCACGGACATCGTGCGGCTGTGCTTGTCGCGAAATCCAGTAACGCTGACGCTCAAATGGATATGTTGGTAGAGGGATGCGATAACGCCGTTCGTTAGCGTGAAAACCAGACCAGTCAACTTGAACTCCGAAAAGCCAGAGTTTACCTAAAGTATTAAGTAAAAATGCTACATCTGGCTGTTGCTCTTGAGGATGGCGAAGTGATGTCAGCACCACTGGTTCCGAATTATAATGCTGTTTGGCAAAGGTACTCAATGTCCGTCCAGGACCAACCTCTAGCAAGATTCGCTCTGGTTCTTTGAGCAATTCAGTTATCCCTGAGCTAAAGCGCACAGTTTGCCGTAGATGTTTTGCCCAATAGTTCGGGTCTGTTGCTTGTGCTGTGGTAATCCAAGTACCAGTGACGTTGGAGATAAATGGAATTTTCGGGGTATGAAACTTGACTTTTTCTACATATTGTGTATAGGCTTCGATAACGGAATCCATCATCTGGGAATGAAAAGCATGGGATGTATGCAGCTTTCGACAGCCTACGTCTTTCTCCAGTAGTTGCTGATGCAATTTATCGATCGCCTCACATGAACCGGAAACAACACATAACGAGGGACCATTGATTCCCGCAAGAGAAAGCTCTTTTCCAAGCAGGGGCTGCACCTGTTGTTCAGAAAGTTGAACGGAAAGCATAGCACCTTTTGGAACTTGCTGCATCAGTCGTCCTCTAACAGCTACTAGCGCTAAAGCATCTTTGAGAGAGAATACTCCAGCAAGAGTTGCAGCCACATATTCCCCAATGCTGTGACCGATCATCGCTTCTGGGCGGACGCCCCAAGCCATCCACAATTTGGATAAGGCGTACTCAATGACAAAAAGCGCAGGCTGGGTAATAGAAGTTTGTTTTAATTGCTGTGTAGCTGTTTGGGTTTGTGCTTCGCTTGGATAGAGAATCTCTCGTAAATCTAGTCCCAGGAATGGTCTTAGCATCAAAGAGCAGCGATCGACTTCCTCAGTAAATTTGGGTTCGCTCTGGTACAATTCCCGAGCCATATTCACGTACTGCGCTCCCTGTCCAGGAAACATAAATACAACAGGGTAATTACAGGGCTGCTGGTAGTAGGTGAAAACTCGTTGAGGCTCAAGAGGATGCAATGTCTTAACCGCATCATCAATTGTCTCACACACCATTATCCGGCGATGGTTGAAAGTCTGACGTCCCACAGCAAGGGTATAAGCTACATCAGCCAGGTTCAACTCGGGATGCTGCTGAAGATAATTTGCCAGATTTACTGTAGCGGTTTCTAAAGCAGAGCTAGTTTTGGCAGACAGCATTAACAACTTATAAGTTCGCCCAGGGTTAGACGCTTCGATAGGAGGAGCTTCTTCAACAATCACATGGGCGTTGGTTCCACCAAAACCAAGAGAAGTAATTCCAGCTCGACGAGGAATTCTGTCCGTTTTCCATTCTGAAAGTGTGTTGTTGACATAAAAGGGACTGTTAGCAAAGTCAATCTGGGGATTGGGCTCTTTAAAATGTAAGCTAGGTGGAATTTGTTTGTGTTTGAGAGCCAGAATTGTTTTAATTAAGCCCGCTATACCAGCAGCTGCATCCAGATGTCCTACATTGGTTTTCACTGAACCGATCGCACAGAAGCCCCGCTTTTGTGTACTGGTACGAAAAGCTTTTGTCAAAGCTTTTATTTCTATAGGATCGCCCAGGGGTGTTCCTGTCCCATGTGTCTCTACGTAAGTGATAGTATCAGCTTCTACCCCAGCAGCAGCTATGGCTTCTGCAATCACGTCCGCTTGACGTTCTACACTGGGTGCTGTAAATCCAGCTTTCAAAGAACCGTCATTGTTGACGGCAGAACCTTTAATCACTCCATGAATGCAGTCACCGTCAGCAAGAGCATCCTTTAATCTTTTGAGAACTACAATTCCTATACCGCTACCAAAAATAGTTCCCTTTGCCTTAGCATCAAAGGCACGGCAATGTCCATCTGGAGATAAAACCCCATCTTCCTGATACAAATAGCCAGATTTTGGTTGCATATCCAATATCGAAATGCCACCCGCCAAAGCTATATCACATTCGTAATTGAGCAAGCTTTGGCAAGCAACGTGGACAGCAACTAAAGAAGTGGAACACGAAGTTTGAATTGCATAACTTGGTCCAGTTAAATTTAATTTGAAAGAGACGCGCATGGGAAGATAATCGGGATGATTTCCCAAACTAATTTCCACACCGCTGACTGATTCTCTGATGTTGGAGTTTGAATAAATATTGAATAAATAGTTACTTATAGTTGAACCAGCGTAAACCCCTATTGAACCAGAGTAAGTTTGGGGATCATAGCCAGCATTTTCAAGTGCAGCACACGCACACTCTAAGAAAATGCGGTGTTGGGGGTCCATAATTTCAGCGTCCCTAGGGTTATAGCCGAAGAATGACGCATCAAACAAATCTATATGTTCTAGTGGAACTGCTGCTTTTACATAGTTGGGATCACTAAGCGTTGCAGAGTCTATTCCCGCAGACTCTAATTCTTGAGCGGAAAAAAATGAAATTGATTCTACCCCTGAGCGCAAATTCTGCCAAAACTGTTCAAGATTTTGGGCTTTAGGAAACCGTCCAGACAAACTGATAACAGCTATGTCAGCATCATCTACCTGATGAAAATTGTCTAACTTATTCATCATATCCAATTTTCTCATTTATTATTTGATGGTTAGTGCTAGCTGCAATATTTGGTTGTTCATTTTCACAAATCAGATAGGATTGCTATAGTCTCATTGAGTTACAAAATAGAGACAAAACTTTATTATTTGATGGTTAGTGCTAGCTGCAATATTTGGTTGTTCATTTTTACAAATCAGATAGGATTGCTATAGTCTCATTGAGTTACAAAATAGAGACAAAACGCATTTGATAGTGTAGTGCTTCCTAACTGCATCGTTTTTTATGTCTATACACTTAGAGCTTTACGACACACAAAGCAAGTTCTTCCAGCAGATCCTACTCCAAAATCACGTTTTTCATCATAATTTCTAACTTCCGTAAAGCCTACACTTTCTAAGGCAACTTTGACTTCCGTTGGGGAGTAAGGCTTTCTTTGTAAAGTTACGTCTGAACGATGCCATATTCCGTCGATCAATTGAAATTGAGTATAACTATCTCGAGTCAATTTCTCTTTGGAATCATAGAGCAAACGCTCAATGTAGGCAAAGTCATCTTTAACATCACCAAGATAATTTGTATTAAGAAATAACTCGTGAATTTCTTCTGATTCCAATTCAAATGCAAAGAATCCGTTCTCTAGTAGTGATGCATAGACATTGTGAAACACATTTTTCAATTCCTCAATACTTATGACATAGTTGAGAGAATCACCTATCGACACAACTGCATGAAAAGTAGGTGACAATTTAAAGTAGCGTGCGTCATCCAAGATAAATTCAGCACCAAGTGCATTCTCACGAGCATAGCGCAGCATTATTTCAGAGCTATCAAGTCCAGTTACCTGATAACCTTTTTTGAGCAGTAGTTGTGCTAATGCTCCTCTACCACAACAAAGGTCAAAAATGTGCGCTCCTTTAGGGAGGTATTGTAGAATCAATTCTTCTAACTTCGTCAAATAAGTTTCGTATGCTTTTTCCTTATAGGGTCTGTACGCATGTTCAATTGCATCATAACCTGAAAAGCGATTTTCTGAAGACATAAGCTCTGTTGAACTCCGTTTAAATTATTAATTCTTTTCTCAATAGTACTAGCGGCGCATTATTTTCTCTCTTCGTCTTTGACCTCGGGAAATACTTTGCTCAGCAGAAACTGTTTCATCTTGCTCAGGGCATATAATATTCGCGAGAGAGTTTATAGTTGGTGCTTCATAAATGCTTTCTATAGGCATCTCAACATCTAACTTTTTATTTAACAAAGAAATAGCCTGAAGAGCTGTTAGAGAATCACCACCCAACTCAAAGAAGTTGTCGTGAATGCTCACGTTGTCAAAACCAAAGAGTTCTTGCCAAACATCAGCAATAGTTTTTTCAACCTTTTTACGGGAAGTAGCATAAGTATTTCCTAGAGCGTCAGGCATTTGCTCAACGAGGGTATCAAACAACTCATCAGCAGACTTTGCGTTTGAAGTAATCGGGAGGGACTCAGTAGCTAAGTTGAAAGATGAACCAGTCAAATGATTTGATAATCCATGAGTTTGATGGGTTATCAACTCTCCACTATTTGTTGAAATGCGTTCAGATGGTAAAAATCCTCCTTCTTGCATTTCAACTACGCTTTCCTTGACCGCCCAAATCACCTGCTCAATATCTTCATCAGTATGAGCTGTCGATAGATAAAGGGTGCGTCCTTCCCAGACATAAATCCCTTTTTCAAGCAAGTGGTAGAAAAGCAAATTGCTAAGTTGAGTCTGGCAATTAAAACGGAAGAGAGAGCCAAAATTAACGACTTTAATTGGTACTTGCTTTTGTTGAAAGTAACTATTAAGAGTCTCGACTAATTGCGCTGTCCGTTGATTTAACTTTTCTTGAAGTTTGGCACCGCTGTTCTTGATATGATTGAGTGCAGCCCAAGCGACAGCCATGACGAGAGGATGCTTGAAAAAAGTACCAGCGAAAAAAGTTGTTTTCACCTGGGGATAAGATTCATCTCCATAATTCCACATACCTCCGTCCAATGCATCCATGAAAGCAGCTTTGCCAGCTACAACCCCAATAGGTATGCCAGCAGCAACAGCTTTACCGTAGGTTGTGATATCCGCTTGAATACCCCATAAAGCCTGGATACCGCCTGGGTGCATCCGAAAGCCAGTAACCACTTCATCGAAAATTAAAACAGTTCCAGTTTCTTGAGTTAATTGTCTTAGCTGAAAGAGAAATTCTTTAGGCTGCAAATCTGGGCGACTGCTTTGTATCGGCTCAACTAAAATTGCTGCTAAGTTATGAGCATGGTCTTTAAGAATATTCAGAGATTCGGGAGTACCATACTCCAACACCATCACATCCTCAGCCAAGTATGATGGAAGACCTGAAGTCATCGGGACAGAACGCAGCGTTCCGTCGTTGGTTGTTACTCCTTTGACTAAAACTCCGTCAGAACCGCCGTGATAAGAACCAGCAAATAAAGCAATTTTTGAGCGTCCTGTCACAGAACGTGCTATGCGTATGGCTCCCATCACTGCTTCTGTGCCATCGTTACAAAAAGCTGTCCGTTGGGCACCCGTCAACTCGCAAATTAACTCAGCTAATTGACCACAAAGACGCGATTGTGGACCATTTAGTATACCTTGCTTGCTCTGCTGTTGGATCGCTGCGATCGCAAAAGATGGCGAATGACCAAATAAAAGCGAACCAAACCCCATTGAAATGTCTACGTATTCATTGCCATCGACATCCCAGAGTCTAGCACCCTCTCCACGCTGTGCGTGGATTGGATATATCATCTCCTTAATAAACGGAAAAAACCCTGATACTGCCCTGCTATTGGCATGGCAAGAACGGTAAGCTTGGGTGAGTCGTTTGGATTCTTGGGTACGCTTGACAAAACGTGCAATTAAAGCATCTAGATGTTTCTGCTGATGGGGACTCAACATCATCGATTCTTTCTCGATCTGTTGAGAAGCAGCTTTGGGTGTAAAATCCATTTTCCGGTCTTTGGGCTGTTGCTCAGATTCTGCCCTAGTAGATGTAGAGGAAAAATTTGTAGACTGATTTACACCAAACCCAGAGGCATTGGTTGAAGTTTGAGCAATTTGCCCATTTTGATTGAGAGGAGAAGATTGGATAGCTTCCAATGAAGGCAAAACTTCCTTGGGTAAACTTCTCTGTGGTAATAAGTCTACCAGTTTAGACATCACCTGAAGATGCTGTGAAATGATCTGTTCAATAGCTGTGTTTGCTACAGGTTTCTCCTCTTTTTGGTTGACTACTTGCGTATCTGGAGCTTTGATTGATGATGGTGGCTGTGAGTTGATGATGACATCTTTTGGTTGAGACACAGAAATTTCCTTTTTAGCCGATGGATTGTCATCATTAGCTAAGATAGGTTCAATCCAGTATCTTTTTCGCTCGAAAGGATATGTTGGCAAGGGGATACGATGACGTTGCTCATGAGCATAAAATTCTGACCAATCAACATTTATTCCCTCTAGCCAGAGTCTGCCTAACGTATTTAGTAAAAACGCCACATCTGATTGTTGGTTCTGTGGATGTCTTAGTGAAGAAAGAACTACTTGTTCAGACACTTTTTGCTTGTTAGCCAAGGTACTTAATGTCTTCCCAGGACCAACCTCCAACAGGATTCGCTCCGGTTCTTGCAACAACTCGGCAATCCCCTCGCTAAAGCGTACTGTTTGTCGTAAATGTCTTGCCCAGTATTTCGGATCTGTTGCTTGTGCTGCGGTTATCCAAGTACCAGTGACGTTAGATACAAAAGGAATTTTTGGAGAATTAAGGCTGATTTTGCTGACCAGCTGCTTGAATGGCTCTAGAATTGAGTCCATCATTTGGGAATGAAAGGCATGGGAAGTATGCAGAGGGCGACAGTCCACACCTTGGTAGGTCAATTGTTTTTGTAAGTCATCTACCGCTTCTTCCACTCCAGAAACCACACACAGATCTGGTCCGTTGATTGCAGCTAGAGAGAGTTTCTCGTGTAGCAGGGGTTGGATTTGTTTCTCTGATAGTGGTATTGGTAGCATTGTCCCCGAAGGAAGTTGCTGTATCAGTCGCCCGCGAGTCGCTACCAGCACCAAGGCGTCTTCTAAAGAGAACACCCCAGCTAAGCAAGCAGAAACATATTCTCCTATGCTATGACCAATCATTGCAGAAGGACGTATACCCCAAGCCATCCACAATTGAGCCAAGGCGTACTCTATTATAAATAGTGCTGGCTGGGTAATATGAGTCTGCTTGAGCTGCTGTGCAGCAGCTTCTTTTTGTTCCACATCCGGATACAGTAATGTACGCAGGTCTAACCCCAGATAAGATTTGAGAAGGTACGAACAGTAATCAATCTGTTCAGTGAAAATTGGCTCAGTTTCGTACAACTCTCTAGCCATGTCCACATACTGGGCGCCTTGTCCAGGAAACATAAATGCAACCTGTCGGGCACAGGGTTCGGTGTAGTGGGTAAAAACCCGTTGCGGTTCTGGGGGTTCTAGAACTTTTACTGCATCGTCAAGATTTTGGCAAACCACTGTCCGGCGATGATCAAAAGCTCGACGACCCACACACTGGGTGTAAGCGACATCAGCGAGGTTAAGATTGGGATGCTGCTTGAGATGTTGAACTAAATTTGCAGTGGCAGTTTCCAGTGCTGAAGCTGTTTTGGCAGAGAGTACTAATAACTGCCAGGGATGAGAAGAAATTGAGGGTTCGGCAACTGGGGCTTCTTCAAGAATGATATGGGCATTAGTGCCACCAATCCCGAAGGAACTAACTCCGGCACGACGGGGGGTTCCATTCGTGTTCCATTCCGAAAGCGTGGAATTGACGTAGAAGCAACTGTTAGCAAAATCAATTTTGGGATTGGGCTGCTCGAAATGCAAGCTAGGTGGTACTTGTTTGTGTTTAAGTGCGAGAACCGCTTTGATCAAACCAGCAACACCAGCCGCAGCATCTAGGTGTCCGATATTAGTTTTTACTGAACCGATGCCACAAAAGTTCTTTTTATCTGTGGTGCGAAAAGCTTGTGTCAGTGCTGCAATTTCAATCGGATCACCTAAAATTGTTCCCGTGCCATGAGTCTCTATATAGCTAATCGTCGAAGGTTCGACCCTAGCCATTGCAAGAGCCTCGGCAATCACTTTCGCTTGCCCATCTACACTAGGAGCTGTGTAGCCAACTTTTAAAGAACCGTCGTTATTAATAGCTGAACCTTTAATAATAGCATGAATATAATCTCTATCTGTTAAAGCATCTTCTAATCGCTTTAGAATAATAATACCAACACCGTTACCGCTAATAGTTCCTTGTGCTTTGGCATCAAAAGCACGGCAGTGTCCGTCGGGAGACATAATTCCCCCTTCCTGATAGCGATAACCTGCTTTGTGTGGCACTTGGATCGAAACACCACCAGCCAGAGCAATGTCACTTTCACCATTCAGTAAACTTTGGCAAGCTAAATGAACGGCAACTAATGAAGTGGAGCAGGCAGTTTGGACATTAATGCTTGGTCCGGTCAGGTTTAATTTATATGATACATACGTGGGCAGAAAATCTTGACTATTTCCCATTAAAATTTTCTTTCCACCCACTGATTCTATAATCTTACGGTTTGAATAAAGATTTGACAAAAAGTAGGTGCTCATAGCAGCACCAGCGTAAATACCAATACGACTTGGGTAGGTTTCGGAGTCGTAGCCGGCATTTTCAAGGGCATTCCACGCACACTCAAGGAACAGACGGTGTTGTGGATCTGTGATTTCAGCTTCTCTCGGATTAAAGTTGAAGAATGAGGCGTCAAACAAATCTATATCATTTAAGATCGCTCCTACTTTTACATACTGAGGTTGACTCAACAGAGTAGGGTTTATCCCTGAAGACAGCAATTCTTCATCAGAGAAACAAGAAATTGACTCCACACCATCTCGTAGATTTTGCCAAAATTCATCAACATTTTTGGCTCCAGGAAAACAACCTGCCATCCCAACGATAGCTATTTCATCAAGGCAATCATATGTATTTGGGTTATTCATTTTGAGACTCCTTCTACTAACTCGTTGCTTGATGTTCTTGCCTAAGTTGCCTTCGTTGTTTCCTGGACTCTCTACGACTTTCAACTATGTCATAGCTTTCTGACAAAGAAGGCTTTTCCTTTTGCTCTTGACTTAAATGCTTTGCCAATCTACTTATAGTTGGAAATTGAAACATTTCAAGTACTGATATATCTTTGTTTAAGGCTCCTTGTAATTTGCTATGAACTTGAACCATTAATAATGAGTGACCGCCGAGATCAAAGAAATTGTGATCAATACCTACCTTATCTACGTGCAGTACTCCTTGCCATATATTTGCAATCATTTGCTCAAGCTCGGACTGAGGAGCCACATAAGATTCTTCCAAATCGGGCTGAGCTTGCTCAGGTAACGCCCGATAGTCCACCTTGCCGTTGGGTGTCAATGGCAAAGCGTCCAACTTCACGAAAGCCGAAGGCACCATGTACCCAGGCAGCTTTTCTAGCAGATAGCGGCGCAGTTCAGTTGTGGAAGAAACTAGCTGTTGGTTGGTCACAACATAGGCTACTAAACGTTTCTCGTTATTTACATCCTCGCGAGTTAAGACGACAGCCTCCCGCACTCCTGGATGTTGATTCACTACAGCCTCAATCTCTCCTAACTCAATACGAAAGCCCCGGATTTTGACCTGGTTGTCGAGACGTCCAAGGAACTCAAGAGTCCCATCTGGTCGGTAGCGAGCTAAGTCGCCTGTTTTGTAAAGGCGCTCCCCTGGTTCGTTGTTAAATGGGTTTGGGATAAACTTTAGAGCAGTCAGTTCAGGTCGGTTCAGATAGCCTCGGGCGAGTCCTAACCCACCTATATACAGTTCACCGACTACGCCTATGGGCACTAGTTCCCAGTATTGATTTAGTACATAAAGTTGGGTATTAGCAATTGGTTTACCAATGGGAATTGACCCTAAGTAACGCTGGTCGTTTGGTACCTGATAAACGCAGCAGCCAACTACGGTTTCCGTTGGACCATATTCGTTAACGAGCATAGTGTTGGGGGCAAAATCTTGCCAAAAGGCAAGCTTTTCGCCTAACAGGTTTTCGCCACCAATAATGAAGGATCGAGTTCGATCTGCTACTTCTTGAGGTGATAACTGTCCCTGGAGCAATTCCAAGTGAGAGGGTGTTATCTTGACAAGGCTTAAGTGAGAACTGCGACGTAAAGCACTGGAAAGAGCCTCAATTCCTTGATTTTCAGGTAGAAGCTCTACTCGACGACCCACCAGTAAGGGTGAAAAGAGACTCGTGATAGTCAGATCAAATCCAAGAGGTGAGTGAACTAGCGTTCCTACCCCTTGCTCAACAGTATACGCCTGTGTACACCAACTTAAATAATTAACCAGTCCTCGATGAGGTATTAAAGTTCCTTTTGGCTTACCAGTAGAGCCAGAGGTATAAATGACGTAAGCTAGATTAAGAGCAGTTGTCTGACTGACTGGATTTTCGGTTTTTTGTTTGGCAATAACTGACCACTCAGTATCGATGCAAATAAGTTGAATTCCATCTGTTGGTAAGCTAGCCGCTAGATGTTCCTGTGTCAACAGTAAAGGTGTGTGGGTATCGGTAATGATAAAAGTTTGACGTTCCGCCGGATAAGAAGGGTCTAGGGGTACATAAGCTCCACCAGCTTTAAGGATACCCAACAAAGCGATGACCATCCAGAGCGATCGCTCCGCACATATTCCTACCAAAACTTCTGTTCCAACTCCCAACTGTTGCAAATGCTGAGCTAGTTGATTAGCTTTAGCGTTGAGCTGTGCGTAGGTAAGTTGTTGCTCTTCAAACACAACGGCAACGGCGTGCGGTGTTCGTTCTACCTGAGCCTCAAACAATTGGTGAATGCACTTGTCAGTTGGGAAGTAGGTCTTTGTATTGTTAAATTCGACTAGCAGTTGCTGACGCTCTGTAGGGCTGAGAATCTCTAACTGACTAATTGAGACTTCTGGATTGTGGATGACGCTTGCTAACAAAGTATAAAATTGTTCAGCTAGGCGTTGAATGTCATCTGTACCAAATAAATGAGAGTCGTAGTGAAATTCGGTAGTGAGTGAATCTTCCCGACGAATGCAGGAAAGTTTGACCTTGAATCGGTCAATACAGGCGTATTGTTTGTCAATTGAAAAGGTTACGTCAGCAACAGAATACTTGGTTAAAGCTTCCTCAAACTCGAAACAAAATGGGAAGAAAGGTTGTTTTATTTCCGACTCTTGCGTTTCAGCAATTAATTCCCAAGCAAAACTCTGCTGCCATTCATATATATCATCACAAGATTTGTTAACCTGGTCCAGACCTGTAGTAAATGTATAGTCTTCTTCCAGGTGACAAGAAAGTGGTAAATATTTGGCAAATAATCCTAAAGCTTCTATGAGTTCCTCATAATTCCGTCCATCACAGGCTATGCCAATGATAAAGTCTGATTGTCCGGTTAAACGCAAGAGTAAGATTTGCCAACAAGTCAGCAAGAATACAGAAGTTGAAGTTTTATACTTCTGGGTGAGCACTTCGATTTTTGAAGTTAAATCAGGCTGAATCGGCAATGTTAGAAATCGGGGTTCATACTCCAGTTTCTCCGTCGAATGATTTTCGCTGCTTAGTTTTAAAGTATCGAGAGCAGAAATATCCTGCTGACGCCAATACTTTCTTCCTGCTGTAGTCTCCTCTGCCTCAAGTAATTCATTTTGCCATTCAGCCAGATCGGCATATTGCAGAGGCTCATTGTCTAGTATCTTACCCTGTAAACAGGCAGCATAGCACTGACTGATTTCACGAACTAAATTTTTCAGTGTTGTACTATCTGCACAAAGAACTGGCAAACTTATAAGTAAAACATATCTTTGCAGCGATAAACTTACCAATTCTGTTTGTAATAATTCATCTTTTTCATAGTTTAAATTCTGTGCTTTTGCCTTTTGCAAAAGAGTCCCTATTTCTTTTTCTGGAGAATCTTTATTTTCAAGATTATACTCATGTAATGATACAATGCTGTCATTCTTTATCACCTGAATAGGTAGTTTGATACCACGGGGACGGTGAAAGGTAGTACGAAGAATTTCATTTCGATTGACAACAATTTGTAAAGCGTCTTTCAAGACGTCTACTTTGATATTTCCTTCAATAAGAATAGCACACTGGGCATGATAAGCTTTACTATCTTGCTGTAACAACCAAAGACGCTTTTGTTGTGGAGAAAGCTGAAAGCCCTGAACTTGATTTGGCATTGTTCCTTCCCACCCTCAATCTCTAATATCTTCAAAACTTGTCAAGTCGCCCATTGCGACCAAAAGTTGTCGCTTACCGACAAATGGATTGCGCCCATGAGCGGTCAACACGTTATCTAGCACTAATACGTCTCCTTGTTCCCAAGGAAAACATACTTCCAACTGCTGATAAATTTGACAGATTTCTTCCATGAAAGAGTCTTCAATAGAAGTCCCATCACCGTAATAGCAATTTCGGGGCAAATTTTCTTCTTGGAGCGATGAATATAGCGATTTTCGAGTCTGTGGGTCTAAGCAAGCTGGATGCCAATGTTGCGCTTGATTAAACCAAGACATCTCACCTGTTTTAGGGTGTTTAATCACTGCTGGTCGAACAGCACGAGTCCGCAGTCGATTACCATCTTTCCATTCAAAGTCTATTCCTGCCTTTGTGCATGCGGCTTCTACTTCTGAGCGATTTTTAGTCCGAAAAACAGTTTCCCAATTAAGTCCTAATCCATCCCCGTAGTTTCGCAGATACATAACTTTCTTTTCGATGAATCGGTCTCTAATTTTAGGGTTGATTAGCTCAAAAACCTTACGACTATCAACAATTGGTGTTTCTCCTCCCTGCTGGGCTGGTTGACGACAGCCAAACAAAATTTTCATTGGCCAACGATGGTTGAAGGAATTTTCGTTATGCCATAACAGCTGTCTATCCGCAGGGTAAAAGACTGGCGTATAAACATTAGCCCTGAGCGTTTCTCGGGGATGTTCACCATTCTCATTAAATAATTTTGAGCAAATTGTCAGAGCAAATCGCTCAAATGCTGGTGCTGCACTAATATTAAATCCTCGAAAAAGTATAGCACCGTGCTTGAGCAATTTTGTCTCTATAAATTTCCGGTTACCCTCAGTCCAATCTGCCAAGTCGATTTGCTCCGCAGTCGGTTCTACCACGAGAGGCAGGCTGTTTCCAGTCTGTAGCTCACGTGTCAAAATCAATTCTTCTTGTGTAACGCTGAGTGCTTTCCGCTTGATAGACCGTAACTGCTGCCTAAGACTAGAATTTTTTGATTCTAAATTTTTCATTTTATCTTCCCAGTTTCAGTTGTGGCATGAAAAACCTTTCTCTTGACAGTTTTTAACTTCTGCTGACACCCCTCTTTTTGCTTCCTTTTTTGGATGAACTGTTGTTGCTTGTGCGTTTCAGTAAGAATTTCTAATAACTCATTCAGCCTTGCTTCAGGCTGTGTTGCAACTTTATATAAAATAGCTTCAAAGCTTCTTAGCATTTCGACTATGCTGGTAGCCTCGAATAAATCTGTATTGTACTCCAACGCTCCAGTTATTCCTTGCTCTGTTTCTGCTAGCTCTAGGAGTAAGTCAAGTTGCGTTGTCTTTTTTTGAGCATTCAAAGGGCTAATACTTAGACCTGAAAGTTCCAAGGACGGAGTTTGGGTATTCTCTAAAACGATTTTGACCTGAAACAACGGTGAGCGATTCAACTCCCGTTTCGGATTCAGAATATTTATCAGTTTATCAAAGGGCAGATCTTGGTGAGTATAGGCTTCCAGTGTCATTTCGCGTACTCGTTCCAACAACTCTAGAAAGGTAGGGTTTCCGGACAAATCCGTGCGTAACACTAGTTGGTTGACGAAGAACCCGATTAATCCCTTAGTCTCGACTTGATTGCGGTTGGCGATATCAGTACCCACGACGATATCTTCTTGCCCTGTGTACCAAAAAAGCAAAGTTCCAAACGCTGCAAGCAGTATCATAAATAGCGTAATGCCTTGGCGTTGATTCAGAGCCTTAAGCTTCTCGGATAAGCTTTTGGGTAACATCAGAGATTCTCTTGCTCCTGAGAAAGTCTGGATTATTGGTCGGGGACGATCGCTGGGGAGTTCCAGTACAGCTAGTTTACCACCCAGTTGCTGCTTCCAGTAAGCAAGTTGAGTTTCTAGTTGCTCTTTTTGTAACCATTGTCGCTGCCAAACGGCAAAGTCTGCATACTGGATGGATAGTTCAGGAAGCGGTGAGGGTTTTCCCAGAGAAAAGGCTTCGTAAAGGGCTGCGATCTCACGAATAAGCACGCCTATTGACCAGCCGTCAGATATGATGTGATGCATTGTTAACAATAACGCATGATCTGTCTCGGTTTGCCGCAGTAGAGTAACTCGGAGTAAAAAACCTTTGGCTAAGTTGAAGGAGTGTTGAGCTTCTTGATGAGCAAGTCGCAGAACCTCAGCTTCCCTCTTGTCTTTGGGAAGTTCTTGCAAGTCTATCACTGGTAGTCTGAAAGTCAGGGTCGGAGCAATAACTTGTATCGATTGACCATCCACTGTAGTGAATGTGGTTCTTAAAACTTCGTGACGCCTGATGACTTCGTTGAAGCTTTGCTCTAGCGCTGTCACGTTCAGCCATCCTGTCAGGCGCATGGACTGGAAGATATTGTAGGCGCTATGACCAGGCTGCAACTGGTCGAGAAACCACAGGCGCTGCTGGGCAAAGGATAGGGGGAATGAGTTGGTTTCGCGACTTTGGCATTTTATTTGTGTTTGTGAGACTATGTCCCCTTGTTTCTTGCTTAGCCGTTGTGCAAGAAGCTTAAGTTTCTCTGGGGAAAGAGCAGCAATTTTTTGGGAAAGATCACTCATTTTAAAACTATTGCTTTCATTTTTTTTCTGAGCTAACAAAATGTCTTGTTTTAGCAAAGTTGTTATCACAATCATTATCAGCAATATAATCTGCCATTCTTTTTATTATTAATAGAGTGCCAATGTGTTTGAAAAAAACACTTGCTTGAATTTCCTACCTCAATTAACTACTGTTGCGAGGCAAGTATTGTAAGTACCTCATCCTCCGATAGTTGCTCAATGTCCGCTAAGGTTTGAGCCAGTGCTTCGTCATCAGTCTGCTGAGCCAGTTTTTGTACAATAACCTCAGCTAGTTCAGCTACGGTGGGTGAATCGAAGAAATTTTTATAAGGCAGTTCTATCTGGAAAGTTTTACATAGCTGAGAAACAAGCTGAGTGGCAAACAAAGAGTCTCCTCCCAACTCAAAAAAGTTGTCATGAATGCCTAAGAGTTCAATACCTAAAAGTTGTTGCCAAATATCAACTAGAGTGCGTTCAACCTCATTACGGGGAGCAACATAAGCATTTGCCAGATTAGGGCGCTTGTGAGTTGATTTCGCTCGACTCATTTGCGCTAATTCCTCTTCCAAAGATTTGATAGATTTCTTTGGCTGAATCTTAGCCTGAAAATCTTGTGTTGATACTATTAGCTGAGGTACTGTACTATTGTGCAGAATACGTCTAAACGCCTCAATGCCTTCTTCATAGGTCATTCCTGCCGTCAGATCTTCCCCTGTTATTTGCCTATGCCGTGCTTCAACGGCACCTGCCATACCTAAACTATTCCATCTATCCCAGTTTATAGATTTAGTCAAAGTGCCATTTTGAAAAGCGCTGTAGTGAGCGAAGGCATCAAGGAAGGCGTTTTCAGCCGTATAATCCATCATCCCTGGTGTACCCTGAAATGAAGAAAGTGATGAACACATGACAAAGAAGTCCAGTTCTGTATCTTTGAAAACAGTTTCTAGTACTCGTGTTCCCCTCACTTTTGGAGCTAAAGCACTGGCTGCGGCTTCTTTTGTTGTTAATTGAATCATACCTCCCCCGTAAACTCCAGCTGCATGAATCACCCCGTGGATCTGACCAAATTGGTGATTGACTTGTTTGAGTACTACAGACATTTGTTCAAGGCTGGCAACATCGGCGCTGACTACAATAATCTGGGCACCCAACGCCTCAAGTGCCTGCAATTTCTGAATCTTAAGGCTGACGCTATCCTGCTGATCATGAATGGATAACCATTGTGACCATTCGTCTCGATCAGGAAAAGGCGATCGCCCTATCAATACTAGTTTTGCCTGTACTGTTTGTGCCAGATATTCGGCCTTCGCCAGACCAACACCTCCTAATCCACCTGTAATCAGGTAAACTCCCTTCTCCCTTAAGCGGGGATTCCCTTCAACGGCTCCCTCTAACCGGACGGGTTCTAAGTGCTGCACCCAGCGATGAGTATTACGGTAAGCTATAACTTGGTCAGACGTTTGGCTTATAAGTTCCGCTAGGAGCACTTCTATAAGTTGCTCCTCTTGCCGACTATATGATGCGGGAATCACGACATCAATGCTGTGACAAGTTATATTCGGGTACTCTTGGGGAATCACCTTAACAGGTCCAAGAACTAATGCTTTCTCTGGGCAAAGCACCTCTGAACCTGTCACTTCCTGCATATTGTTAGACACAATTCCAATTTCAACGGAATCTGTCTGATTATTTTCCCCAAGTGCTTGGGCAAGAAACAGCAGACTGTAGAAGCCTAAAGCTTCAGCCTTTTCCAAAGACTCAATTGCTGATTCGGCGTGACTATCCTGCGTAACACTCCATAAATGAACAATCCTTTTTGGTATCTTACCCTGTACTCGAAGTTCTTTGAGCAAGGCGTCGTAGTCATCCCGTTGTCGAGGGTTGATGGTATATGTATATTTAGATGATTTAGATGAAAATTCCTTTTGGCTACTAAATTGCTCGCCGACTTTGACGGTAATAACATCCTGACCCGAATGTGCCAGTCGCTTCACCATTGTTTCACCCAAGCCGCACTCATCGACAAACACTAACCAGCAGTCCGACTGAGTTGTCTCAACCGCAGATTTCAAAGGCTGCGGCGGCATAGAGCGTTTCCAGGATGGGATGTAGAACCAATCGGCAATGTCAGACTTTTTGTCTAATGAAACTTGACGCATCTGGTTAGGATCTTTTGGCTCAACCAACATGGTAAAAGCTGCAGGGGCCGATAAATCTGCCGATGCTGAAGCTTGAGCTACGAAGACATGATGCTCGAAAGCTTCAGTATTCGACAAAACCGCAACTTCAACAAACCCATGATTTTGTAGTGCCTCCTGCCACTGTTCCTTTGACAAAAATGGATTACCTCGGCTGCGTCCTTCATCCTCTACCGGATTCATCAGCAAACCATCGGTGATGTCAAATTCTAATTGAGGTTCAGTTATCTCCCAAAGTAGCAAAAAACCTCCAGGAGCCAACAAAGAGCGAACATGCTTAAGGGTTTCTCCCATGTTCTGGGTTACATGTAATACATTGACTGCTACCACTACATCAACGCTGTGGTTAGAGTAGCCTTGCTCAGTTGGAGGTTTCTGAATGTCTAGGAAACGATATTCTACAAATGGATAGGCGCTAAATTTCTCTTGAGCGCGGTTCAAGAACCAGCCACCCACGTCAGTAAAAGTATATTTTGTTTGTTTTGGCGGCAACACTGTTAGCAATTCTGTCGTAACAATACCCTGTCCACCACCGATTTCCAAAATTCTTAGGTTTACGTCTGGTGGCAATAACTTCACCACCTGTTCCATGCTTGCTCGTATGATTTTTTTAAAGTAAGTATCCAACAGTGATTCTGGACTTGAACTTCCTCCTCTTTTTTCTGCGGCAGAAAAATACAACCCCAACGGTTCTTGTTCACCACGTAGCACTGATGGCAGATTTTCACCACATTCGGTGACGATATTTAAAGTATGAGGTCTATCTACCCATCTGATTTTAACTTCTTCTACCAGAGTATTGAGATCGTCTGGTGAACAAAGTACAAGGTTTGTATATAAATCCTCCTCTTGCTGTAGGTGACCTTGCTCTACTAATACATCCAGCCAGCGACACAGCAATTGCCTATATCGAGGAATGATATGATATTGTTCAAACAATTCTTCTAAAGAATACTGATCGTTGGAATTGCTAAAAGCACCATTATTCCTTAAGGCAAGGTTGATGTAGGCAGTGCATAAATTATCCAACAACTGCTTATTTGCCAAATAAGTTTGTTCGTCAACTGATGTGATGCTAGCACAAGCTTGTACCTTACCAGCTTCTACCAGAGATTTCCAGAGTTGGGTTGCTGTTGGTCTTGGCTGCAACTGTCCCCCTAAAAGTGCTTGTTTTTGTGGTTCTATCCAGTAACGCTGGCGCTCAAATGGGTAGGTTGGCAAGGGGATATGATGGCGTTGCTCATTGGCATAAAAACCAGACCAATCTACTTTCACACCAAAAAGCCAGAGCCGACCCAAAGTGTTGAGTAAAAATGCTACATCTGAATGTTGATCCTGTGGATGGCGAAGTGAAGTTAGTACCACCAGTTCATCCACATGATGCTGCTTGGCAAAAGTGCTCAAAGTCTGTCCTGGGCCAATCTCTAGCAGTATGCGCTCATGTGTCTTGATCAATTCAGCTATCCCTGAGCTAAAGCGCACAGTTTGCCGTAGATGCTTGACCCAATATTTAGGATCTGTTGCTTCGGCTGTAGTTATCCAAGTGCCACTTACGTTAGACACAAATGGAATTTTAGGGGGATTTAGTGTGACTTTTTGTAACGAATGAGAGAATGGCTCAAGAATTGGCTCCATCATTGGGGAATGAAAGGCATGGGATGTATGCAGCTGCCGACAGCCAACACCTTTATCTTGTAGCTTTTGATGCAATCGTTCTATCGCCCCGGTTGGACCAGAAACCACACAGTACGCAGGTCCATTGCTTGCGGCTAAAGACATTTCCGTTCCCAACAGGGGTTGTACCTCCTGTTCAGGAAGTTGAACAGAAAGCATTTCCCCAGTGGGGAGTTGCTGCATCAGTCGTCCTCGGATTGCGACTAGCGCTAAAGCGTCTTCGAGGGAGAAAACTCCAGCTAAAGTGGCAGCTACGTATTCTCCTATACTGTGACCAATCATCGTCTCGGGATGTACACCCCATGCCATCCACAATTGAGCTAGAGCGTACTCAATGGTAAACAGCGCTGCCTGAGCTACAAAAGTTTGTTGTAGTTGCTCTGTTGCCCTATCTTTCTGTGCTTCATTGGGATACAGTACATGGCGTAGATCAAGACCTAGATGGGGTTTGAGCAGTTCACAGCAGTTATCAACTGCTTGAGTAAAGATTGGCTCACTTTGGTAGAGTTCCCTACCCATATTCACGTACTGTGTTCCCTGACCGGAAAACATAAAAACGACAGGACGATTGGAAGGCTGCTGGTAGTGAGTGAACACTCGTTGTGGATCTATAGTAGAAAGCGCCTTCACTGCATCGTTAATGTCTTGGGAGACCACCATTCGGCGATGGTCGAAAGCTCGACGACCAACACTCTGAGTGTAAGCAACATCGGCGAGGTTTAAATCAGGATCCTGCTGGAGGTGAGTCGTTAGATTAGTTGTAGCAGTTTCTAAAGCGGTACTCGTCTTAGCTGAAAGCAGTAACAACTGCCAAGGACGAGAAGTAGCAGAGGTTTCAATAGCTGGGGCTTCTTCGAGAATCACATGGGCATTCGTCCCACCAATCCCAAAGGAACTGACACCTGCACGTCGGGGGATGCCGTTTGTTTTCCATTCGGAAAGCGTGGAATTAACGTAAAAAGGACTGTTGGCAAAATCAATCTGGGGATTGGGTTGCTCAAAATGTAAACTGGGAGGTATTTTTTGGTGCTTAAGAGCTAGGACTGTTTTAATCAAACCAGTAACCCCAGCCGCAGCGTCCAAATGTCCGATGTTTGTTTTGACTGAACCGATCGCACAAAAGCCCTTTTTCTCAGTACTACTGCGAAAAGCTTGTGTCAGTGCGGCAATTTCAATCGGGTCTCCTAAGGATGTCCCTGTCCCGTGAGCCTCAATATAAGTAATCGTTTCAGGTTCAACCTCGGCAACAACTTGAGCGGTTCTAATCACCTTGGCTTGAGTATCTATACGAGGTGCTGTGTAGCTAACCTTGAAAGATCCATCGTTATTGATAGCAGAACCTTTGATGACAGCATGGATGGTATCTCCATCTGCTAGAGCATCTTCTAATCTCTTCAAAACTACAATGCCTACACCTTCGCCGCTAACAGTTCCCTGTGCCTTAGCATCAAAGGCGCGACAGTGTCCGTCTTTTGATCCAATTGCCCCATCTTTATAAAAATAGCCAGCTTTTCTTGATGCAGAGATTGAAACACCACCAGCCAAAGCCATATCACATTCACCATTTAGCAAACTTTGACAGGCTAGGTGGACAGCAACTAATGAAGTTGAGCAGGCGGTTTGAACTGTATAACTTGGTCCAGTTAGGTTAAGTTTGTAAGAAACGCGTGTAGTCAAGAAATCTTTATCACTTCCAATCAAAAGTTGGAAACTATCAACAGAATTTATAATATTTTGATTTGAATAAAGGTTGAAAAAATAGCTGTTTATGCTGGTTCCAGCGTAAACACCAATCGATTTCTCGTAAGTTTCAGAATTGTAGCCAGCATTTTCAATAGCTTGCCAAGCACATTCTAAAAAGAGACGTTGTTGTGGATCGCTAACTTCTGCTTCTCTAGGATTAAAGCCAAAGAAGGAAGCATCAAATAATTCTACATCTTCTAATACAGCCCGTGCTTTGACATAGTTAGGGTCACTCAGCACAGCTTTTTCTATTCCGGAAGATAACAGTTCTTCATCGCTGAAGAAAGAAATAGATTCTACGCCGTTTTGTAGGTTTTGCCAAAATGCTTCAACATTTTTGGCTCCAGGGAAACGTCCTGCCATACCAATAATTGCTATTTCTGAGCCATTGATAGTAGGAGATGCTATAGGAGAATTCATGACTCGTTGACCTCTTTCTTATTGACGATTGACTTTAATTTTTGAAGACGTTTCCTTTGTTGAGCCTTACCTGCTTCAATATTTTCAGTTTGAATATCAGTTTTATGAGAAGATGATGTTGTTTGATTTTTTAATGCATTTAAGTACTCTGCTAGGGAGCTTATGGTTGGGTATCTAAACATTTCGAGGATTGATACGTCGGCTTTGAATGTTTCACGCAATTGGCTATGAACCTTAACCATAAGCAATGAATGACCGCCGAGTTCAAAGAAGTTATCATGAATCCCTATGTTTTCAATATTAAGAGCCTTTTGCCAAATAGTAGCAATTGTTTGTTCTAGCTCAGTTTGAGGCATCACATAAGCAACTTCCAACTCCGGACGAAGATTTTCCGGTGCAGGTAGCGATCGCAGATCAACCTTGCCATTAGGCGTTAGCGGTAGCGCCTGTAGCATCACAAAGGCAGAAGGCACCATATACTCGGGCAGCTGCTTCAGAAGGAAGTTTCGTAGTTCACTGGTTGTAAGTGTGTGGTTGTTGCTGGGGACGACATAGGATACTAAGTACTTGTCATCAGGTTGGATTTCCTGAGCAAGTACCACACTCTCCCGTACCGCTGGGTGTTGAACTAGCATCGCCTCAATTTCTCCAAGTTCGATGCGGAAACCTCGGATTTTAACCTGATGGTCAATGCGTCCTAAGTATTCAATGTCCCCATTAGGCAAGTATCGTGCTTGATCGCCGGATTTATAAAGGCGTGCGTTTGGTTTATCACTGAAGCAATTGGGGATAAACCTTTGGGCAGTTAGTTCTGGTCGGTTTAAATAACCTCGTGCTACACCAGCACCACCAATGTACATTTCACCCCTAACTCCAATCGGTACTAGTTGTTGATATTGGTCTAACAAGTAAACTTGCAAGTCCGGAATTGGACAACCAATAACACTTGCTTGGGCAACTTCTAAGTCTGCTATTGTCAGTGGACGATATGTCACATGCACGGTTGTTTCCGTAATGCCGTACATATTGACTAACTGTGGAAACTGATCGCCGTGGCGCTCAAACCAGGGTTTTAAACTCTGAAGTTCCAACGCTTCTCCACCAAAAATGACCAGTCGCAGTCTCAACTTGTTAGGACCTCCCAACGATTCCTCTGCTTGTATAAGTTGGCGGAAAGCTGAAGGTGTCTGGTTGAGTACTGTCACTTGCTGCATTGACAAGAATTTATAAAAATCTTCGGGTGAACGACTCAGCCAATAGGGTACTACCACTAACTTTCCACCATAGAGCAGGGCACCCCAGAGTTCCCAAACAGAGAAATCAAAGGCAGTTGAATGGAACAGTGTCCAAACATCCTGTTGGTTGAAGTGATACCAGGACTGTGTTGCTGCCAACAGACGAACAATATTGGCGTGATTTACCAAGACGCCTTTGGGTTGACCTGTTGAGCCTGAGGTGTAGATGATATAAGCTAGATTATCAGTTGTACACTCACTGATTAAGTTCTCTTGGCTTTCCTGAGCAATACTTTCCCAATTGGTGTCTAGGCAAATAACTTTGGTCTGATGTTTTGGCAAATTCTCTATTAAGCGTTGTTGCGTCAACAACACTGACACCTGAGCGTCCTGCAATATGAAAGCTAAACGTTCTTGTGGATATGCTGGATCTAACGGCACATATGCCCCACCAGCTTTAAGGATGCCCAACAGCCCGATGACCATATCGAGCGATCGCTCCACGCAAATGCCCACCAGTACCTCTGGTCCTACTCCTAGAGAACGCAAGTGGTGTGCTAGCTGATTAGCTCGCTGGTTAAGTTCGTGGTAGGTCAACTGTTGGTTTTCAAAGACTACGGCAATGGTGTCAGGCGATCGCTCTACCTGAGCCTCAAATAACTCATGAATAGATTCGTTTTGAGGATAGTCAACTTGTGTATTATTCCACTCTACCAGCAGTTGATGCCGTTCTGCCTCACTTATAATTAACAGCTTTGATATTTGCTGGTCGGGATTAGCGACAATACTGGAGAGCAAGGTTTGAAAGTGCCCTAGCATCCGGTGAATTGTGGCGGCATCAAACAAATCTGTATTGTACGTTAAAGTTCCGATCAACCCTTGCTCTTTTTCTACCATACCTAGGGTCAGATCAAACTTCGCCGTTTCTTTGTCGAACTCCAAAGGGCTTAAGGTTAAACTTGGTAACTCCAAAGTTGTAGTTGGGGTATTCTGGAGTTGGAACATCACCTGAAATAATGGTGTGTGGCTCAGGTTTCGCTTTGGCTGCAGTTTCTCCACAAGCTGCTCAAAGGGCAAGTCCTGGTTAGCATAAGCCCCTAGGGCAACCTCTCGCACTCGGTTCAAAATCTCCCGAAAACTTGGGGTACCTGAAAGGTCAGTACACATGACCAAGGTATTGACAAAAAAACCAATTAGCTCTTCTATTTCAGATCGGTTACGACCAGAGATGGTAGTGCCTACTAAGATGTCATCCTGACCAGTGTAGCGGTAGAGCAACGTCCCAAACGCTGCTAGTAATGTCATAAATAGCGTCGCCTTTTCCTGCTGGCTCAGTATCTTAAGAGCTTCAGTTAGGGACTTCGACAGAATCAGAGATTGTTTTGCACCTCGGTTGGTTTGAACTGCTGGCCGAGGACGATCAGTGGGTAATTCTAGTATGCTTGGAGTACTGCTCAACTGCTGCTTCCAATATGACAACTGAGCCTCTCGCACTTCTCCCTGGAGCCACTGTCGCTGCCAGACAGCAAAGTCTGCATATTGGATTGGGAGTTCTGGGAGTGGAGAGGGCTGACCTTTGGAGAAGGCTTTATAGAAAGCCACTATTTCTTGGATGATTACCCCAAAAGACCATTGGTCACAGACAATGTGATGCATTGTGAACAGCAACACGTACTGAGCTTCGTCTAATTGCAGTAGAGTGACTCGCACTAGTGGATCGTTAGCTAAATCAAAGGGTCGCGCTTGCTCGTCAGTTGTAAGGCGTTGTACCTCTGCCTCCAGCTCATCTTCTGGAAGCAACTGTAGATCTACTATCGGTAGAGCCAAAGCTAAGGTTGGGGCTATGACCTGGAACGGTTGCCCATCTACCATAGTAAAATTGGTACGTAAAATTTCGTGACGCTGCACAATTTCGTTGAGGCTGTGCGTCAGCGCCGTTAACTTGAGAGAACCTTTGAGACGAAAAGCGTAGGGTTCGTTGTATAAGGATTGAGCGGGTTGCAACTGGTCGAGGAACCACAGGCGCTCTTGGGCAAACGACAAAGGAGCAGGATTCTGTTGTGAACGGCGAGGAATACCCTGATCTGTAAATTTACCTCGCATCCACTTTTCAAAAAGCGCCCGTTTTGCTGGTGATAAATTAGATTTTTGCCCAAAAAGCGCATCTGGTTCAGACATGTTACTACTCTATTGCTGTTTTAATCACAAATGAAAATTAATTTGTACTTCGCAGAAAAACAGGTTTTAGTCAAAATTAAACTCCTAAAAGAAGTTGAGCTTCCTCTTCAGATAATTGTTCTATTTTCTCCATAACCATTTTTTCAATAAGTTCGCCTAACTCGACAATAGTAGAGTATTCAAAGAAGATACTGCGTAGAGATAACTCTACTGGAAAAGCTTTTCGCAACTGAGAAATAACTTGGGTTGCTAGCAGTGAGTGCCCACCCAACTCAAAGAAGTTGTCATGAATGCCTATCTGCTCGATGCCAAGAAGTTGTTGCCAAATGTTGGCTATGGTTTGCTCAACATGAGTGCGGGGAGCAACGTAATCATTCCCCAAATTGGGGCGGGGATGAGTTGGTTTGGCGATACTCGACAGCGCTAATTCGTCTTGCGAAGAATTGTTCTGCTCAATATTTCGTGATGATTCAAGCTTTAACCATTGCTCAATCCTTGCTTGCAAATCCCCTGTAGAAACAACTACTTGATTTACTGTACTCTTGGATAAAATGCGTTGAAAAACTTCTACACCTTTAGTAGGCATTATAGCTAATCTAGCCAAAGTTGTTTGATAAGTTGTATTTTGTTCTTCTTTTTCTCTAAGTTGCCACATGTCCCAGTTAATGCTTATCCAAGGGACAGGATTTGTTTGACTTTGTTTGTGGGCAAAAGCATCCATAAAGATATTCGCTGCCGAATAAGCGACATACCCTAATCCCCCCAAAATCGACGCTAAAGAGGATAGCAAAACACAAAAATCCAGCGCTTTTCCCTGCAAAACTTTTTCGAGTACGAAGAGTCCATGGGCCTTTGGTTGAAATTGACACTGGCAATCGGTTATATAAGTTTCTTGAATAGCTCTTTGTGAGTTTTCTCCAACAATCCCTGCAGCATGGATCACACCATGAATCTCGCCAAAGTGCTCAGTGACTAACGCTATTACTGACTGCATCTGTTCGAGGTTGGCGACATCAGCGCTCTTGACTAAAACCTCTGCACCTAGCTGCTCTAACGCCTGTACTTTCTTAATTTTACGGCTGACTGCATCCTGGTCATCATGAGTTGCTAGCCATTTTTCCCACTCATCTTTTTCAGGAAGACCAGAACGCCCGACCAAAACCAGTTTGGCTTGCATTGTCTGAGCTAAATACTCCGCCAGTATCAGACCAATACCTCCCAGTCCACCAGTGATTAGGTAAACTCCTTTTTGCCGCAGCCGTGTTTTTGCTGGGCTTGCTTCCCCTAAGCCGACTGCTTCAAAAGTTTGTATCCAGCGATGATGACCTCGGTAGGCAATTACTGAGTTATTTGACTGTGCTGTAAATTCCGCTACAAGTTGGTCTATGAGTTTCTCCTGTTGCCAGGTTGGAAATTTAGAAATAACAATATCAATATTGCGGCAGGTGATATTCGGATATTCTTGCCCAATCACTTTACATGGTCCCAATACAGTTGCTTTGTCTGGGCATAAGCTCTCGTCGCCCGTTACATCGTAAATGTTGTTGGTCACGACCAGGATTTGAAGAGGATCGGTAATACCTTGTTGTCCAAGTGCTTGGGCTAGGAAAAGCAGACTGTAAAAGCCAAGAGCCTGATTCGTTTCAAAAGACTCGATTTCAAAGGGTGTCTGATTGTTCGCTGTAATGCCCCATAAGTGGGCAATCATTCGTGGGGTAAAATCCCGTTCTCTAAGGGTTTGGAGCAAAGCGTCGTAGTCATCTTTTTGTTGAGGATTAATGCAATATGCGCGATCGCACAGTTTAGTAAACTTATCTCCCACCATCACGGTAATGACGTCTTGACCTTGTTGTTGCAGGCGTTTTACTATAAGTGAACCCACATCACAGTTATCAACAAAAACTAACCAACACGACTTCTGCTTTGTCAGTTCTGCATTTTCAACAAATTCAAGCGGTTGGGATTCTTTCCAGACTGGGATGTAGAACCAATCGGCAAGATTGCGCTCTTTGTGTAACGGTTCTTGGTACGTAGTCACAGAGACGGTTGAGGGTTGTGGTTCAATCCAGTATCTTTGTCGCTCAAATGGATATGTTGGTAAGGGAATCCGATAACGCCGTTCATTGGCGTAAAAGCCTGACCAATCTATCTCTGCTCCGGTAAGCCAGAGCCGCGAGAGTGTATTGAGCAAAAAGGCGACATCCGATTGTTGCTCTTTTGGATGGCGTAACGAAGAAAGTACAATCTGTTGTTCGTCTTGTTCGGGATGTTGTCTAACTAAGGTACTTAATGTCCGCCCAGGACCTACTTCTAGAAGAATTTGCTCTGGCTTTTGCAGCAACAATGTAATACCCTCAGCAAAGCGCACCGTCTGCCGTAAATGCTTTGCCCAATAGCTCGGATCGGTTGCCTCTGTTATAGCAATCCAAGTACCAGTTACATTAGACACAAAAGGAATTTGCGGAGCCTGAAGGTTAATTTTTTTCACCTGTGCCATGAACGGCTCGATGATTGGCTGCATCATGTGGGAGTGAAAAGCACCTGATGTATGCAGACGACGACAGTCAACCTCTTGTTCAGTCAAAGAGTTGTGCAATTCATCAATCGCCGACCTTGATCCGGAAACCACAGACAGAGATGGTGCGTTGATTGCAGCTAGGGCAAGTTCTTCGCCAAGCATTGATTGCACTTGTTTCTCGCTTAGGGGTACAGCTAGCATATCGCCAGCAGGCATTTGCTGCATCAGTTGTCCACGAACTGCTACCAGCGCCAATGCGTCTTCTAGAGAAAAAACGCCAGCCAAGCAGGCTGCAACATATTCCCCAATGCTGTGACCAATCATTGCAAAAGGACGTACTCCCCACGCCATCCACAATTGAGCCAACGAGTATTCAATCACAAATATCGCTGCCTGGGTGATATGAGTCTGTTTCAACTGCTGTGTCGCCTTTTGGATCTGTTCTTTACTTGGATACAGCACAGAGCGCAAATCAATTCCCAAGTGAGGCTTTAAAAAGTACGAGCATTTATCAACCTGTTCTCGGAAAATTGGCTCGCTCTGGTAGAGTTCTTGACCCATCTCCACGTACTGTGCACCCTGTCCGGGAAACATGAACACGACAGAGCGATTACAGGGCTTTTGGTAGTGGGTGAAAAGTCGTTGAGGATCTTGAGTTGATAGTGCCTTTACCGCATCTTCAAGATCTTGGCACACCAGCATCCGGCGATGGTCGAAATTTCGACGACCCACACTCAGAGTGTAAGCTACATCAGCAAGATTCAAATCAGGATGCTGCTTTAAATGGGTAGCTAAATTAGCTGTGGCGGTTTCTAGTGCTGTACTAGTCTTGGCAGACAGTAACAACAACTGCCAGGGACGAGCGGGATCAGATGGTTCAACAACTGGAGCTTCTTCAAGAATCACATGGGCATTAGTCCCACCAATGCCAAAAGAACTCACTCCCGCACGGCGAGGAGTACCGTTCGTTTTCCAATCAAACAATTTGGTATTGACGTAAAAAGGACTGTTGGCAAAATCAATTTCGGGATTAGGTTGCTCAAAATGCAAGCTGGGTGGTATTTGCTTGTGTTTGAGTGCAAGGACGGTCTTGATAAGGCTTGTAACACCAGCTGCCCTATCTAAATGTCCGATATTAGTTTTTACTGAACCAATGGCGCAGAAGCGCTTTTTGTTTGTTCCTGCACTAAATACTTTTTTCAGCGCCCTAACTTCAATAGGATCGCCCAAAACTGTACCTGTTCCGTGGCATTCTACATAAGTAATTGTCTCAGGAGCAAACTCAGCGATCGCCTGAGCCTCAGCAATCACTGCAGCTTGTCCATCGACGCTGGGTGCTGTGTAACCCACTTTTAAAGAACCGTCATTATTAATGGCTGAACCTTTAATAACTGCATAAATGCAGTCGCCATTTGCCAGTGCTTCCTCTAACCTCTTTAGCACAACAATGCCCATACCGTTACCGAAAACGGTGCCTTGTGCTTTAGCATCAAAAGTGCGACAATGACCATCGGGAGAAGTCATTCCGTCTTCTTGATATAAATAACCTTTATTTTGCAAAACTCGTACTGCAATGCCACCAGCTAGCGCCATGTCACATTGGTAACTCAATAATCCTTGGCATGCTAGATGAATTGCTACCAATGACGTGGAACAAGCAGTACTGACGTTAAGGCTCGGTCCCTTGAGGTTCAATTTGTAAGAAACTCGTGTAGGTATATGATCTTTATCATTACCACTAACAATGATTGTCCCACTTAGCGATTTGAGAAGGTCATGATTTGAGATCAGGTTGTTCAGTAGGTAAGTACTTAGGTTGCTGCCTGCGTAAACTCCTATCAACTCTTCATATGTTTCAGGGTCATAACCTGCATTTTCAAGAGCTTCCCAGGCACACTCCAAAAAAAGACGGTGTTGTGGGTCCATAACTTCAGCTTCCCTAGGGGTGAAGCCGAAGAATGAAGCGTCAAACATCTCTATGTCTGACAGATCAACTCCTGCTTTTACATAGTGAGGGTTATGCAGCAAAGTCGGATCTACACCTTCTGACAGTAATTCCTCATCAGTAAAGAATGAAATCGACTCCCGTCCTTGGGACAAATTCTGCCAAAACTCATCAGTACTTTTGGCTCCAGGAAAACGACCAGCCATCCCGATAACAGCTATTCCTTTTAAGGAATCGTGAGATTCTTGATTATCCATTTGTCTTCTTATTTTGCTTGATTAGTTTTCGCTTCATCTGTTGGCTGTTTTCTTCAATAGCTTCATTTCGCCTCTTGGCGCGGTCCGAGGCTTGCTGATAGGCAGGTTGTTCATCCTCTTTGCCGATGAGATGTTCTGCCAAGGCATTTATGGTCGGATATTCAAATGAGTCGGATATTGATATATCTTTGTTAAGCTTTTCTCGCAGTTTGCTGCGAACTTGAACTATAAGAAGTGAATCGCCACCAAGCTCAAAGAAGTTGTCGTGAATTCCTATCGCCTCAATCCCAAGAAGTTCTTGCCAAATGTCAGCAAGCGTTTGCTCGGTTTCATTCCTGGGAGCAACATAAGGATTAATTAGTGATGGTCGTTGTTGTGTTGGTTTGGATAGGTTAGCCGTCTCTAACACTGTAGGGTAAGATTTAGCTTTAAAACCATTATCCTGTTTACCTTGAATTAAAAAATCACGACTCTGTAGCTCGTAGGTTGATACAATAACTTGGGATAGCGTACTCCCCAAAATTCGTCGAAAGACTTCTATTCCTTCTGTTGGTAAAAGTTCTTCCTTGAGAAGTTGTCTTTGAAATCTGTTTGTGGATGATCCTGGTTTTTTGAATAAGCCAGAACTAGCTGAAGACAGAATGGGAGATGGAGTACCCGACTGGACAGAAGAAGCTACAGTCAAAGTTGCTTCTTGACTCATCTCATCTTCCGCAGTTACTAAATTGCTGAAAGCCTCTTTATCCTGCAAGGATACCACAATCTTGCCAATATGCTTGGTTGCAGCCATGTACTCAAAGGCACTAGCCACAGACGTAATTGGGAAAACATGATGGGGAAGAGGACTAAAATTTCCATCGTGGAAGTGTTGTATAACTTCATTCAACAGGTTACTGAAGTTGGGGTGTTCACGGTTTAGCGGAGTAGCAAAGAACGATAAGCTTTTCTCAAAAGGTCGCAGACCCAATTGACTGTTGTTGAGGATATCCCGCACACCAATTTCTAGGAAACGTCCATAGGGTGCTAGAATCGCAAGGCTTTTGGGTATAAATTCTCCCCCTAATGAATTCAAAACCACGTCTACACCTTTGCCGTCAGTGCGTTTCATCACTTCGTCAGCAAAAGCCAAAGACCTAGAATCCATGATATGCTCAATGCCTAATGAATGCAGAAACGCCCGTTTTTCTGCGTTACCTGCTGTAGCAAAGATTTTAGCTCCTACCCACTGGGCAATTTGCACTGCAGCCATACCTACACCACCAGCAGCGGCATGAATCAAAACGCTCTCGCCCTGGCAAAGCTTGCCCACTTTGATTAGAGAATTGTAGGCGGTTGCAAAGGCAATCGGAATTGTTGCTGCCTCCTCTAAACTGAGATGATCTGGTTTTGGTACAACCCACTTTGCAGAAGTTGTTATAAATGGGCTAAAGCATGAATAGCCAAAAGCAATGACTTCATCTCCTATCTCAAAACTCTCAACGCCTTCTCCCAGTGCGACTATCTTTCCAGCACATTCCAAACCAAACTTGACAGGAACATTGGGTGGAACAGGAAGCAGTCCCAGCGCTATAAGTACTTCTTTGAAGTTGAGACCCGTTGCACCAACGGAGATTTCCACTTCATCATAACCTGGCTTCTGGCGTGTAGTTGGCTCAAATGTTAGGCTACTTAAGATGCCAGGAGAAGAGATTTTTAAACAGAAGTTTTGGCTTTCAGGAATGGGAGGTATTGTTTCGCTTTGACTGCCAGACTGTTTAGTAGAAAGTATGTCAATGTCTACCTTCTTCAGAGTGAAATTTTCTATTTCGACCAGTTCTGTTCCCTGGTCGTCCATAATTGTGATGTTAAATTTCAGGATTTCTTTTTGGGACTGATTGTTCTCTAGATATTTTATATAACTATATACTTTTGTAGGCAGTGGTCTTTTTATCGTTAACCTTTTGTAGTAAAAGGGTAGGTAAGCAGCTCCATCTTTAAATTTGGTAGCCAAGGAACTAACAGCAACGTCTAATAAGGCTGGATGCAACTGGTATGAATTAATGTCTGTAGCGAAGACTTCGGGCAGTTCTATGATAGCCAGCCCCTCGTTTATTCCAAGCTTTCCCTGCTTGAAGTTGTTCCACCTAAGACCACACTCTATGTATCCTGATTGAGGTTGATGATCTTGCGTAAAAATAATTTCCTGCTCATGACATCTTGCCTCAATTTCTTTAATGTCATGTTTTTGTAGTGATTCTGGCTCTAGACAAACTATTTCTCCCCTAGCATGTTCAAGCCATTGCTCTGACCCTAAGTTAGATTGGCTTATAATCAAAAACTCAAAGCCATCTCCTTGCTTCTTCACAAGCGTACGAACTTCTTTTTCCTCGTCATCTCCTACAACTAAAGGTGTCAAGAAATAGACTTCTCTAATTTCAATCGTTTTGTCCTGAGCATGATTCTCACAAGCGGCTCTGGCCATTTCTAAATAAGCTGTTCCTGGAAGTGTCGCTTTCCCTCTGACCCTATGTTCTTCCAGAACCCAGTGCTTATTTACACTTAAATGGGAAACGTATATCTCCTGCTGTGGACTCTCAATGATACATTGGTCAAATAAAGGGTGGGTGACTTCTTTGAATTGACGAGTTTGGGAAATATCCGAAGTTTGAACTCGTTGCTGAGCCGCCTCTGCTGCCATTCCCACTTCCTGCCAAGCACACCAGTCAATGGATACGGTGAATGTGCCATCTTGCTGAGTCTTATGGTGAGCGAAGGCGTCAAGAAAGGCATTTGCACCAACATAATCGACCTGCCCAAATCCCCCTAGGATTCCAGTACGTGCTGAACAAAGGACAAAGAAATCCAGGTGAACATCCTTGAGGATACTATCAAGAACCAAGGTGCCTTTTACTTTAGGTGCTAGAATACTTTCTGCCATTTCCGGTGTTTTTCGCTGAATCACCCCACCACCGGGAACCCCTGCTGCATGAATGACACCATTGAGTTGACCAAATTGTCCTTGTGCTTGAGCGATCGCTTGTTGCATTTGTTCAGAGTTGGTCACATCAGCGCTGATCACCAAAACTTCTGCACCCAGTTCTTCAAGTTCCTGCACTTTCCGAATCTTACAACTGATAACATCTTGCTCATCATGAGTGGTCAACCATTGTTCCCATTCATCTCTAGCAGGAAAAGCTGAGCGTCTAGTCAGAATCATCTTAGCTCGTACTTGAAGCGCCAGATGTTCAGCCAGCACAAGTCCAATACCTCCGAGTCCACCTGTAATCAGATAAACTCCCCTTTCCCTTAATCTTGGTTTTTCTTCCTTTGCTTCATCCAATTGAACCGGCTCAAAATTTTGCACCCAACGATGAAAACCACGGTAAGCAATAACTCGGTCAGAAGTATGAACCTGTAGCTCAACAAGCAGTTGGTCTATGAGTTTTTGCTTGCTCCAGTTTGCTTCTTTAGGAATAACAACATCAATGCTACGACAGCTGATGTTTGGGTATTCTTGAGGAATGACCCTAATAGGTCCAAGTAAAGTAGCTTTTTCTGGACACAATAACTCTTCGCCTGCCACTTCCTGCATATTATTGGAAATAACCGCGATTTGAAGCTCATCAGTAAAATTCTGTTTTCCAAGTGCCTGTGCTAGAAACAGCAGACTATAAAATCCTGTTTCTTGAGATTTGTCAACTGTTTTCAGTTCTAAATCTATGCGATCAACAGGGGTGACACTCCATAAATGAACAATTGTTTTTGGGAACTTGTTTTGTGCTAAAAGTTCATTAAGCAGAGTTTCGTAGTCATGACGTTGTTGAGGATTGATAGCATATCTGTGCTCGCTGAGCTTGGAAAACTCTGACCCGATCCTCACAGCAATCACATCCCGCGCCTCAAGTTCGAGTCGTTTCACCAGTTCTTCACCCAAGCCGCACTCATCGATAAACACAAGAGTGCAGGACAAAACTGGATTCTCACTTGGTTGATTAACGGGTAGTGGGGAGCGTTTCCAAGATGGAATGTAGAACCAGTTTGCCATTTCCGGATTTTTGCGTGGAGAGGTTGTAGGTTGAGTCTCTACATCCGTCTTGACAGCGTTTGCTTGTTTTTTAGGTTCAATCCAGTAACGCTGACGCTCAAAGGGATAAGTTGGCAAGGGTAGGCGACGAGGCCGCTCATGGGTATAGAATCTCGACCAATCTACCTGTACTCCAGCAAGCCATAGCTGACCTAATGTATTTAACAAAAACGCTACATCCGAGATCGGTTCTTGTGGATGGCGTAACGAAGTTAACATAACTTGCTCTGCCGCTTTATCTGGATGTCGTCTAGCTAATGTACTCAACGTGCGTCCAGGACCTACTTCTAGAAGAATTTGCTCTGGCTTTTGCAGCAACTGAGCAATACCCTCAGCAAAGCGCACCGTTTGCCGTAGATGCTTTGCCCAATAGCTTGAGTCGGTTGCCTCTGCTACAGTAATCCAAGTACCAGTCATGTTGGATACAAACGGAATTTGCGGAGCCTTTAGGTTAATTTTTTTGACCTGTGCTATGAACGGCTCAATGATTGGCTCCATCATTTGAGAATGAAAGGCACCCGATGTATGCAGCCGACGGCAGTCAACCCCTTCTTCAGTCAAAGAGTTGTGCAATTCATCAATCGCCGACCTTGGTCCTGAAACCACGCACAGAGATGGTGCGTTGATTGCAGCTAGGGCAAGTTCTTCGCCAAGCATTGATTGTACTTGTTTCTCGCTTAGGGGTACAGCTAGCATATCGCCAGCAGGCATTTGCTGCATCAGTTGTCCACGAACTGCTACCAGCGCCAATGCGTCTTCCAGAGAAAAAACACCAGCCAAACAGGCTGCCACATATTCTCCTATGCTATGACCAATCATTGCAGAAGGACGCACTCCCCAGGCCATCCACAATTGTGCTAAAGCATACGAAATCACAAACAGCGCCGGTTGGGTAATATGGGTTTGTGTCAGCTGCTGTGCTGCTACTGTTTGCTGTTCTTCGCTTGGATACAGAATAGTGCGTAAGTCTAGCCCTAAAATAGGTATAAGTATTTTACAGCAATAATCAACTTGTTCCCGAAAAATTGGCTCACTCTGGTATAGTTCTCGACCCATCTCTACATACTGAGACCCCTGACCAGGAAACATAAACACAACTTCTTGCTCACAAGGTTCGGTGAAATGGGTAAAAACTCGTTGCGGGTCTTTTGTTTCTAAAATTTTAACTGTATCGTCAATATCTTGACAAACCACCATCCTGCGATGATCAAACACTCGACGACCTACACTAAGAGTGTAAGCGACATCTGCCAAGTTGATTTCAGGATGCTGCTGCAAGTGCTTAACCAGATTTGCTGTAGCAGTCTCTAGTGCTGAACTAGTTTTAGCGGAGAGTACCAACAACTTATATGTCTGCCCAGGACTAGATGCTTCAATCTTTGGGGTTTCCTCAAGAATCACATGGGCATTAGTACCGCCAATGCCAAAGGAACTGACGCCTGCACGGCGTGGTGTTCCGTTTGTCTTCCATTGGCAGAGCGTACTGTTAACATAAAAGGGGCTGTTGGCAAAATCAATCTGGGGATTAGGCTCTTGAAAGTGCAAGCTGGGTGGTATCTGTTTGTGTTTGAGTGCGAGAATGGTTTTGATTAAACCAGCAACACCAGCCGCAGTATCTAGGTGTCCGATGTTGGTTTTTACTGAACCAAGAGCGCAGAAATCCTTTTTTTTAGTTTTGGCGCGAAAAGATTTGGTAAGCGCTGCAACTTCAATAGGATCTCCTAAAACAGTCCCAGTGCCATGAGTTTCAACATAGTTGATTGTTTCAGGTTCAACTTGGGCGATCGCAAGAGCCTCAGCAATCACCTTTGCTTGACCATCGATACTTGGAGCTGTATAGCCAACTTTTGAAGAACCATCATTATTAATAGCTGAACCTTTAATAACAGCATGAATATTATCTCCATCAGCGAGAGCATCTGCTAATCGCTTTAAAGCGACTATGCCCACACCATCACCGCTCACAGTTCCTTTTGCTTGAGCATCAAAAGCGCGACAGTGTCCGTCAGGAGACAAAATTCCCCCTTCTTGATAAATATAGCCAGCTTTTTGCAATCCTATTACAGAAACTCCACCAGTCAAAGCCATATCACATTCACGATCTATCAAGCTTTGACAAGCTAAGTGAACAGCAACTAATGAGCTAGAACATCCAGTTTGAACAGTGATAGCTGACCCCTTAAGATCCAACTTATAAGCGACTCGGGTTGTCAGGTTATCTGTACGATTGTTATGCCTAATTTGGTCAAGACCGACTAATTTTAGCAGTTCGGTATTAGAGAAAAGATTGAATAAAAAATAGCTGCTAATACTGGCACTACCATAAACACTAATCCGACCATCATAGGTTTTAGAATCATAGCCAGCATTTTCAAGAGCCTCCCAGGCAGTTTCCAAAAAGAGCCGGTGCTGTGGATCCATTATTTCTGCTGTTCTGGGAGAGTAATCAAAGAATGAAGCATCGAATAATTCTATATCTTCCAGTACAGCATTTGCTTTAACATAATTAGGGTCAGTCAGTAAAGATGGATCTACCCCGAATGATTCTAGTTCTTGATTTGAAAAAAACGAAATTGATTCTACCCCTGAGCGCAAATTCTGCCAAAAAGCATCAATATTCCTGGCTTTAGGAAACCGTCCAGACATACCGATAACCGCTATATCTAAATCGCCTATTTGATTTTGTGTTTCTAGGCTATTCATGACAATTTCCTTCTTGATGATTTGCACTGATGGTTATTTAGGTATTTATCCTAAATTCTGTTTATAAATTAGATAATTTTACCGAGATGCTGCTCTTGACTGCCTTGAGGCAATGCGGCTTTGTGCTCGTTTATCGCTTTCCTCAAAAGAAGATGTTGATATTTCAGTTTGTTCTTGTGTTAAATATTTCGCCAGGGAGTTTATAGTTGGATATTCAAACAAATTAACTATTGATATATTTGTATTTAAAACTTCTCGTAATTTGGCATGAATTTGAACAAGAAGTAATGAATGACCACCAAGGTCGAAGAAATTATCATGAATGCCCACCTTTTCAACATGAAGCATCTGCTGCCAAATATTAGCGATGGTTTGCTCTACTTCAGTTCGAGGTGGTTCATAAGTTGCTTCTAATTCTGGACGATGATCGTCTGGTTCTGGTAGCGCGTTACGGTTGACTTTTCCATTAGGCGTAAGTGGTAGAGCCTTCAACATCACGAAAGTTGAGGGCACCATGTATTCCGGCAGCTTGTGTCTTAGGAATTTGTGCAGTTCACTAACACTAAGTGTTTGTTTGTGCTTAGGAACAATATAACCTACCAAGTACTGGTTACTCAATTCTTTTTCCCAAGCTGTAATTACAGCCTGTTGTACTTGCGGGTGTTGACATAGTATGCTCTCAATTTCTCCTAGCTCAATACGGAAACCCCTGACTTTGACTTGATGATCAACCCGTCCAAGAAACTCAATATTGCCGTCGCTTAAGTAGCGTGCCTGATCACCAGTTTTGTATAAGCGCGATCCTGACTCAGATGCAATCAATCCCGTCTGTGCAAAGGGATTGGGAATGAACCGTTGTGCTGTTAGCTCAGACCGATTCAGATAGCCGCGAGCTAAACAAGCACCGCCGATGTATAATTCACCTGGGACACCTATGGGCACAGGTTGCAGTTGCTCATCAAGCAAATAAATCTGCGTGTTAGCAAGTGGACGACCAAGTGGAACTGCTTGTGAACTATAGTTAGCTTGTTTATCCCCAACGGCGAAAGTAGTAACCCCCACGGTAGCTTCTGTGGGACCGTAGTGATTGAAGATAAGGCAGTCTGGTGCAGAAGCTTGGATTTGCTCAATTAGTTCCCAACTTGCTGCTTCACCACCAAGAATCAGTCTGGCGCGGGGCAAAATGGACTCGGATGGTGCAGATGCAAGCAGAGTCGCAAGGTGGGAGGGTACAATTTTGAGACAGTCAATGGGATGTTTGCGGCAGTATTTTCCTAGGACTGTTGAGTCAGTAGCACACTCGGTAGATAACACATGCAGACACCCTCCAGTACAAAGAGAAGAAAAGATAACAGTATTACCCAAATCTGCTGCAAGGGTGGAAACAGTAGCGAAGTTGGTTGTTGTTGATAAATTCAACTTATCTATGATTCCGTTGAGGTAATTTAGCAGTTGTCGATGTTCAATCGCCACCCCTTTTGGTGTACCAGTTGAGCCAGAGGTGAACAATACATAGACCAGATTTTCACTTGTCACAACACTTGTGGGATTTTCATCACTGTAGTGAGCAATAATATCCCAGTCCGTATCTAAGCAGACGATCTGCGATGCATCTGTTGGTAGAGTATCTACTAATCGCTGTTGTGTCAATAGCACTGGTACTTGGGCATCCTGCAACCGGAAGGCAAGATTCTCCTTTGGTAATGCTGGATCTAAGGGTAAGTATGCTCCACCAGCTTTGAGGATGCCCAAAAGTCCAATAGTCATTTCAGAGGATCGCTCTACGCAAAGCCCAACTAAAACTTCTGGCTTTACTCCCAGCGTTTGCAAGTAATGAGCTAGTTGATTGGCTTTTCGGTTAAGCTCTGTATAGGTCAGTTGCTGGTCTTCAAATATAACGGCAATGCTATTGGGTGTTTTTTGTGCTTGTTCTTCAAAGAGTTGGTGAATACACTTGTCTAGTGGATAATTAATCTGCGTTTGGTTAAACTTAACTAGTAATTGTTGGCGATCGCTTTCGCTAAGAATCTCTAATTGACTAATTTTCTTATCTGAATTTGCAATTGCACTGCTTAATAAAGTTTTAAACTGTCCAGCTAAACGCTCAATAGCATCAGCCGAAAAATAGTTGACATCATAATAAAATTCTGCTGTAAGCAAATTATTGCCTTGAGTACAAGTAAGTTTTACTTTAAAAGGTTCAATACAACTGTAATATTTGTCAAGATAAAATGAGACACCAGCAGCAATGAGTTGTTCCGGTAGTTGCTCAAACTCGAAACCAATAGGAAAAGCTAGTGTATTATTATTTTCTAGTGGTTCTGGAACAAAATAATCTTGCCATTCTGAACCAGCCTCTATAGTTTGTTCTGCTAGTTCTAAAAGTTCTTTAAAGCGTAAGTCTGGTGTCAAATGGCTTTTAATTGGCAACCAGGTAGCAACAAGTCCTAGTAAATATTGTAGTTCTTCATAATCTCTGCGATCGCAAGCCATACCGATAACAATATCTGGCTGTGCTGTCAGTCGCCAAATCAAGACTTGCCAGCAAGCTAGTAAGACGACAGCAGTGGAAGTATTATATTTTTGGGCTAAAGTTTCAATTTTGGCTGTTAGTTCGGGAGCGATCGCCAGTCGCAAACACTCTGGCTGGAATTGTGATTGTTTTGAAGGTTGGCTTTCAAAAGGCAGTTTTAATGTAGCTTGGGAAGGAAGCTTTTGCTCTTGCCAGTATTTCTTAGCCGCCTCTGCATCTTCGTCTTCGAGTAATTGATTTTGCCATTCGGAAAATTGCAGGTATTGCACAACTTCATCACATAATTCCTTATCTTCTAAACAATTAGAATATGAATGACTAATTTCATTAAATAGATTATTGATTGTCCAGGAATCTGCACAAAGTGCAGGCAAGGAGACAAGTAGAATATACGATTTTTGTGACAGTTTCAGTAAAGACAAACGCAATATTGAACCTTGATCAAAGTTAAAGCCTTGGTGTCTCGCCTGCTGAAAAAGATCCTCAATTTTGGATAACTGTTCCTGCTCATGACTATGACTTAAATCAATATCTTGCCAGAAAGGAAAACTGGTATCGGCAACAACCATGACAGGAGTCTTGATACTAGGCAAACGACACAAATTTGTCCTAAGAATTTCATGGCGATTGACGACTTGCTGTAATCCTGCTTTTAAAATATTTGGTTGAAGATTGCCTCGTATCAGAATAGCACCTTGAGTTAAGTAAGCAGAACTATCTTGCTGCAAGAACCAAAGACGTTTCTGATGGGGAGACAGCCTAAAACCTTTAATAGTGTCAGTCATCATTTACTTCCTCCTTCCCTTCCACGAAGTACAAATACCTTTGAAAATTTGAACTGGCTATTGCGAACGATCAGTTAGCAGGTTCAATACAAGCAAATTGTCACTTAAGTGCTGTTTATAATAATCCCACAGAGGTTAAATACCCTGACTTTGTAACACTGCCCCTCAGCTTTTAGATACATGACAATTTTCACACGAGTTACGGTAGGGTATATTAAAACTGAAGATTACTTAGAGTACTAAAAACCTGCCGTCGATTATCGTTAAATTCTTTGCGACCATGCATAAATCTTGAATTATCAATCATCGCCAAATCGCCTGCTTGCCACGGTATTGTCTCCATCAAGCTGTCTGTGACTTTCTCGATTTCGTCGATCACTTCATCTGGGACAATTGAACCGTCTTCAAAAGTTACTTTTCCGTTGTCTGCGTAAGTCCCCAAAATGCTGTTCGCAAACGCATTTTGGTGACAATATTTGGTTTTAACTACAGATGAGCAAACATATTCCATTGAAATAGAGCTATCTTCCTTGAACTGATATTTCACACCCTCAAAACTATCCAGTATTCGCTTAATATTAGCTGTGGTAGTCTCTGACCCAGCAACTCTCTTTAATATATCTGCCGAGATTTCTTCAAAAGAAAACTTTAGTTTTTTTGAAAGAAATAACTGTCTCGTTTCTTCACTCAGTTCCTCCCACACTCGAACGCCATCACAGAATGTAGTTTCACCACCTTGTGCTGCTGGTACAGCACAGCAAAAGTAAATAACGTCGGGGCGAAAGGGAGAATATGCGTGTTCGCTATGAAGATCACTACTACCCATTCCTGCGTCTACAAATTGAACAAATCTATCCGAATCAACCTGGGGTCTTGTAAAATGTTGAATGAATTTAGAACTGAATTGTTCTGCAAACGTTTTCATTTGTTCATGAGTGACTTTAAATCCTCGAAAAAGAAGAACCCCAGATGATTTAAATAGCTCTATAATTTTCGCTACAGAAAGGCTAAGAATATCTTGGGAATCGTCACAACTATAGATTATCTTTCCAGTGCTGATTCCTAGTGACTCCATTTTATTTCTCATGATTATACTCCTTTTTTTGTAGAACTTCAAATTTTATTTGACAATAAAACAATATTTTTGATTCTTTAACAGTGATTGTATTGTCATATCAAGTCTAGTTAATTGCTTTGTTTATAGTCTTTAGTTTATTCAAGCGATAACATCCTGCTTCGCTAACGCAGTTCCTTAAGTATCTTGACTAAAAATCATTTCACCCATTGCTAAGCTGTTCCACATTTAACTTGCATAATTTTTCGCCTGAAACCTTAAATAATAAGGATTTTCTTCTTCACTGCTTTCCATATAATCGATATACTCACCCAATCTCATTGTACATTGCTCATCTGTTGTCTCAGTTTGTTTCACAGTGGTCACATGGATAGCACCATACTTGGATTTAAAAAACTCTGGTGTCCAACACGTCTTCGCTTTCCAATTATCCATAATATCTAAAATTATTACAGGTTTATTAGGTATTCCGTACTTTTGTATAAATTCTTCTTTTGATAGGTTGCTCACTCGGTCAGCATGCGGTATTTGAGAGTTATTGCTATTTTTCATTGTTACTCCTAATTCAATGCAAAGATGATCGTATGATCGCAAGCATATCTACAGAACACTGACAACATTTTCATATTTTCCTGATGCCATGAGACTGCCCCCGATCTGAGATAGATCCTTTTCAAAGACAATACACTACTTTATACTTGTCAACTCAAATTGCGATACGTTTACCCTGGTTAATAGTAGCGTAAGTTATCATTTACCTCCTGGTTTCATACCATCAAGTGCAATGTCTTGGCTTTGAATCATTTCTCCCATTGCTACCACAATCTTACGTAGCCCTTCATACGGGTAGCGTCCGTGTGCAACAAGCATATTATCTAGCATCAAAATGTCTCCTTTCTGCCAAGGAAAGCTTGTCTTCGACTGCTGAAAAACTTCATTAATTTCTGCAATGACTTCGTCTTCTATGGGAGTTCCGTCTCCATAATAAACATTACGTGGTAGCTTCTTCTCTCCAAATAAAGACAACAGAGATTCTCGAACTTCTGTATCCAAATATGCTATGTGGTGTAACTGTATTTGATTGAAAAATACACGCTCGCTACTTTTAGGATGTACTGCGACTGCTGGACGAATTTGACGAGTCACTAAATTATCATTATGATACCATTCAAAATCAATTCCAGCCTGACGACAGTAATTTTCTACTATAGATTTGTCGTTAGTGCGAAAGAAATCTTGCCAGCTTACATCTAGACCATCTGTGTAATGACGAGTATACATTAATTTTTTTTCTGCCAATCGTTCTCGGAGGTTGGAATTGAGGAGTTGATAAGCTTTTCGACAGTCTATAATCGGCGTTTCTCCACCAAGCTTAGCTGGTTGTACGCAGAAAAACCAAATTTTTAAAGGAAACTGATGTAAGTGAGAGCTTTCATTGTGGAAAAGGATAGCTGTATCAGGGGGGTAAGGAGTAGAACCATAAACTTTACCGCTTTCTCCAGCACGAGGTAAGTCGCCATACTCACCGAATAAGTCTGGACAAATTGCCTGGGCAACACTTTCAAATTCTGAGACAGAATCTACATTAAAACCTCGAAATAGAATAGCTCCATGTTTCAACAATTCTGTTTCTATAAATTGTTGGTTAGTCTTAACCCAAGCCACAAAATCAATCTCGTCAGCATTTGGCTGAATTATAAGAGGAAATGTTTGTCCTGGTTGGAGATAAGTAGTCTTGATTAATCTTTTTTGTGATAAAGTTACCGCTTTGGGAGCAACGCTAATAAACTTTTCTCTCTTAGACACTTTGCGCTCTCTTTTTTGCACGGTTTGTTGTTTTATTTCATCGTCAGTCAGCATTTCTAGACTGTTAATTCGGACATCAGGTTGGGACACAATGCTGTTGAGCAGCGTCTGGAAGTTGTCTGTCATACGAGTGATGGTGGTGGCATCAAAAAGATCAGCGTTGTACTGCCATTCGCCTAAGATACCCTGCTCTGTTTCTGTCAGAAATAGCGCTATATCAAACCTTGCTATTTTGTTTTCAAATTCTAACATGCTTAATGTCAGCCCTGGCAATTCTAAGGGTGGCATGGGTGTGTTCTGGAGTACAAATAATACCTGAAATAGTGGTGGCGTGTTGCTCAAATTACGCTCGGGTTGCAAAGCCTTAACTAATTCCTCAAAAGGCAAATCTTGATGAGCATAAGCTCCTAATGCTACAGAGCGTACTCGTTTAAGCAATTCCTGGAAACTGGGGTTTCCGCTCAAGTCGGTGCGTAAGACAAGCAGATTGACAAAAAAGCCAATTAATGATTCCATTTCTGCTTGATTACGGTTAGCAACATCAGTGCCAACAACGATGTCATCTTGACTGGTGTAGCGTTGTAGTAACACCTGAAAACCTGCCAGCAGGGTCATGAATAAGGTGACACCTTCTTGGCGTGCGAGTGTTTGCAGTGCTTTGGACTCTTTGAAGGGAATGATGAAGGATTGAGTAGCGCAAGGGTTGGTTTTAACTTCTGCGCGTGGACGATCTGTAGGTAATTGCAGTACTGGGAGGTTATTACCCAATTGCTTCTTCCAGTAAGCAAGTTGGGCTTCCAATACCTTACCCTGCATCCACTGTCGTTGCCACACAGCAAAATCTGCATACTGGATGGGCAGTTCTGGCAGTGGGGAGGGTTTTCCGGTAGAAAAGGCTTCGTACAGTGCTGCAAACTCCCGAACGAACACACCCCTAGACCAGCCATCTGAGACAATATGGTGGATGGTGAATAATACTATATGCTCTTCCTCGCGGACGTGCAGAAGCGTACATCGCAGTAATGGATCTTGGGCTAGATCAAAGGTGCGTTGGGATTCCTCTGCGGTCAGTTGTTGAACAAAAGCTTCTCTTTCAGCTTCTGGTAACTCCGGCAAGTCCACAACTGGTAGTTTCACAGTTAGGCTAGCGGGGGCGATCGCCTGAAACGGTTGTCCATTTACCGCAGGGAAGGTAGTACGTAGAGCTTCGTGGCGACATACAATTTCAGTCAAAGCCTGCTCCAGCACAGCTACATTCAGAGAACCAACAAGGCGCACGACAACTGTTGAGTTGTACATAGAGCTACCTGGTTGTAATTGATCCAGCAACCATAGTCTGGTTTGAGCAAAGGAGAGCGGTAAATTTCCATCTCGGGAGACGCGATTAATGAGAGGGAGTTGTTGTACCAGTTCTGCCTTGATTACCTCTCGGATACTTTTAGCTAATTCAGCTACTGTGGGTGATTCAAATAAGAGGCGTAGCGGTAACTCTACCTCGAAAGCTTTCCGTATGCGGGAAATAACTTGGGTAGCTAATAATGAATGTCCGCCTAGCTCAAAGAAGTTGTCATAGACACTTAACTGCTCTAAACCAAGAACTTGAATCCAAATTCCGGCTACCACTTCCTCAACTGGATCTCGAGGTGCAACAAAAACTGTTTCTACATCAAATCTATCAATTTTCATTACAAGCAGAGCTTTGCGATCTATCTTACCATTAGGTGTAAGTGGTAGTGCTTCTAGAATGACAAAAGCTGCTGGCATCATGTAGTTTGGCAACTTTGACTCTAAGTGCTGCCGTAATAGGGGCACAAACTGAGTAGTAGACATCTGCGAAACTTGCTGAGTGTTCAAATCTGCTGCTGACATCTGTCCTTCTACAACAACATCAGATTTCAAATTCGGAACTACATAGGCTACCAAACGTTTGTAGTCTGACACATCAATAGAAATCACCACAGCTTCTCTAACAGCAGAATGTTGATTGAGTAAAGCTTCAATTTCTCCCAACTCAATGCGGAAACCACGGATTTTGACCTGATGATCGATCCGACCAAGAAGTTCAATGTTGCCGTTAGGAAGGTAACGGGCTAAGTCGCCTGTTTTGTACAGACGATTGAATGGGGAATAGGAAATTGGAAATTGAGAATGTTCAAAGGGGTTAGGAATGAATTTCTGCGAGGTCAAGTCTTCTCTGTTGATGTAGCCCCGTGCAAGACCAACACCTCCAATGTGCAGTTCACCTGTAACTCCAATGGGGACGAGTTGGAGATGGCTGTCTAAAATATACGTTTGCGTATTGGCGAACGGACGACCAATCGGGACTAACCCATTAACAGGGAAGTTGACCTTTTCACTCTCAAAATACGTACTGTCAATAGTGGCTTCACTCACCCCATAGGAATTAATCAAGCGAGTATCTGAACCGCACAAATGCTTAAATTCCTTATACTCCTGGAGATAGAAACTATCTGAACCTACTACTAGCAACCGCATGAAGTGAAGATCTTGCTTGGTTTTCTCCAGATACTGAACTAAGTTCCTCATAACACCTGGAACAAATTCTGCGCTATCAATCTTCTCTTGGCGCATGAGTTTATACAGTTTTTCCGGCTCTAAAAGCCACTCACGCGGGCATAACACTAACTTGGCTCCAGAACAAAGCGCGCGAATTAGATCCCCTGAAAAGACATCAAAGGAGAAACTAGCCATTTGAAGATGACTAGTAACAGACCGAAGCCGATATGCGTTTTCCCAAGCCTGATATGCATTAATCAGACTGCAATGATTGATCGCCACCCCTTTAGACTTGCCTGTAGAACCTGATGTGTAAACTACATAAGCTAAATTATGGAAGGTAGCAATATTAACTAAATTTGCTTCATTATTACGAGAAATTACCTGCCAGTCTTTGTCTAAACAAACCACGCGTGTATCATGAACTGGAAGACTTTCAAGCAATTTTTGCTGAGTCAACAGCATCGACACACACGCATCTTTAAGCATGAAAGCTAAGCGCTCTTTGGGATAAGTGGGGTCGAGCGGTACATAAGCGCCACCTGCTTTGAGGATGCCTAAAAGTCCAATGATCATGTTGAGCGATCGCTCCACACAAATTCCCACCAGTACCTCTGGTCTTACTCCAAGCAATTGCAGGTGGTGCGCTAGCTGATTGGTTCTAGCGTTCAGTTCACAGTAGGTTAGTTGCTCCGATTCAAACACCAATGCGACTGCATCGGGTGTAAGCTCTACTTGAGCCTCAAATAGCTGATGAATACACTGGTGTTGAGGATACTCCAACTGAGTATCATTCCACTCTATCAGCAAACTCTGCCACTCAGGCTCGGTCAACAGTGGCAACTCCGATACGAGTTGCTGTGGATTATCAACAATCCCTTGAAGAAGGGTTTGCAAATGTCCAGCCATCCTGCTTATAGTGCTTGACTCAAATAAATCGGTATCGTACTCCAGAATGCCAACTAGTCCCTGTGCTGTTTCTGTCATATCCAGGGTCAAATCAAACTTTGCCGTGCCACTATTACTTTCCAGGGGACTTAAACTCAAACCTGGCAATTCTAACGCCGACATTGGTGCATTCTGAAGCGCAAACATTACCTGGAACAGTGGCGTGTGGCTTAAGTCTCTGCGTGGTTGCAGTTCCTCTACAAGCTGCTCAAAAGGCAAATCTTGGTGAGCATACGCTCCCAGGGCTACTTCCCGTACGCGAGTCAGTAGCTCCTCAAAAGTGGGATTACCTGCAAAGTTCGTTCGCAGTACTAGAGTATTGACAAAAAATCCAATTAACCCTTCTATTTCTGCACGGTTACGGTTGGCGATGGGCGAACCTATGACAATATCTTCACTGCCCGTGTAACGCCATAGCAGCGTCTGAAAAGCTGCTAACAAAATCATAAATAGGGTACTTCCCTGCTGCTGGCTCAATTTCTTCAGGGCTTGTGATAGCTCAACAGGGACCTCGAATGAATAACTACCACCCCGGAAGGTTCCAACAGCAGGTCGTGGATAGTCAGTGGGTAACTCTAGTACCGCTGGTGCACCCTCTAAGTGCTTTTTCCAGTAAGATATCTGAGATTGTAGTACTTCTGCTTGTAACCACTGCCGCTGCCAAGCCGCGAAATCTACGTATTGAATAGGCAGTTCGGGCAACGGCGAGAGTTTGCCATGACTAAATGATTCGTAAAGTGCAGCCACTTCATTCACTAGCAAACCTGCTGACCATCCGTCAGCAATTATATGATGTATCGTGAATAGCAATATGTGCTCGTCTTGTTTCAGTCGTAAAAGACTGCTTTTGAGCAAAGGACTTTGAGTTAAGTCAAAAGAATATCGCGCATGTAATTTAGCCAGTTGTCGAACCTCAGCTTCCCGTTTGTCTAAAGGTAATGCCTGAAGGTCCACTATTGGCAAGGTAATGTTTAGTGTTGAAGCAATAACTTGCACAGGTTGCCCGTTTGCGCTTGCAAAGCTTGTCCGCAAAGTTTCATGGCGTCGCACAATTTCATTAAAACTCTGCTCTAGAACTAGCACATTGAGCAAACCTTTCAATACTAAAGCACTAGAAATGTTGTAAAAAGGATTACCTGGCTCTAATTGGTCAAGAAACCACAATCGATGTTGAGCAAACGACAGTGCCAATTCGCCTTCCCGTTTCACCCGCTCAATAGCCGTAGTTGTTAAGTTCTGCCCAGCCCTGACTGCGGTTTCAATCACTTCAGCTAGTCCCGCCAGTGTGGGTGTTTCAAACAAACTACGTAAGCGCAACTCCACTTGGAAGGTTTCGCGTATTTGGGAAACAACTTGCGTTGCTAGTAACGAGTGTCCTCCCAAGTCGAAAAAGTTATCGTGGATACCTACGTGCTCAGTACCAAGAACTCTAGCCCAAATTCCAGCAAGTACCTCCTCAACTGGCGTGCGGGGATTTGTAAAACTTGTTTCTAACTCAGAACGTACTTGGTTGGGTTCTGGCAGGGCTTGACGGTCTACTTTGCCGTTGGGAGTAAGCGGTAGCGCCTTGAGGATGACAAACGTTGACGGCACCATATACTCAGGCAACCTCGCCTGCATATAGTTACGCAGTTCATTAATAAGGACAGGCGATTCTTGAGATGGTACGACGTAAGCTGCCAGATAGTTCTGACCAGACTCTGAATCTCTTACTAAGACGACAACCTCGCGCACATTTGGGTGGAGACTGAGTACTGCCTCAATTTCTCCTAATTCTGCGCGGAAGCCCCGAATTTTAACTTGGTGGTCGCTCCGACCTAAAAACTCAATCGTGCCGTCTGGCAAATAGCGTGCCCGATCGCCGGTTTTGTAAAGCCGTGCTCCCTCTTCTTGACTGAATGGATTGGGAATAAATTTAACACCTGTCTGTTGGGGCTGATTCAGATAGCATCTCGCGAGAGTTGTCCCACCAATGTATATTTCGCCACTAACTCCTATGGGAGCAGGCTGTAGGTTTTCTTCTAGGACATAGACCTGCGTGTTAGGAATTGAGCGACCGAGGGGAACTGTTTTAGATTTTGGATCGCAGTCAAGCTCGTCACCAAGTTCTACTTGATAAGTAAGTACACCTACAGTGGCTTCTGTCGGACCGTAGTGATTGAAGATTTGGCAATCTTGTGCATACCTTTGGATCTGCTCGATCAGCTCCCAACTGGTAGCCTCACCACCCAGGATAAGTCGTTTTCTAGGCAGGATAGACTTAGGTGAAGAAGATGTTAAGAGGGAAGCAAGGTGAGAGGGAACAATTTTGAGACAGTCAATCGGATGTCTGTGGCAGTATTCTGCTAAAGCTGCAGGGTCAGTAGCACGTTCGTAGGAGATGACATGCAGACATCCCCCCGTACACAGACAAGGAAAGATAACCGTGTTGCCTAAGTCTGCAGCGAATGTAGAAACCAGTACAAAGTTAGCTCCACCTGGCAGGTTTAACCTATCGATGATGGCATATAGATAATTGAGCAGTTGTCGGTGTTCAATCGCAACCCCCTTGGGTCTGCCTGTAGAGCCAGAGGTAAACAGTGCATATACTAGATTTTCACTTGTTACCTTGGTATTGAGATTAACTTCATTTTCCTGGGCAATAGTTTCCCAGTCCCTATCCAGGTAGATTACTGTTATTTGCTCAAAGTTACTTGCCAATGACGAATGACTAATAACTAATGACACCTGGGCATCCTGCAATCGTAATGCCAAACCTTCTTTGGGCAATGCCGGATCTAGTGGCACATACGCCCCACCAGCTTTGAGGATGGCTAAAAGTCCAACTATCATGGAGAGCGATCGCTCTACACACAGCCCCACTAACACCTCTGGTCCAACCCCCTGCTTTTGCAGGTAGTGAGCTATTTTGTTAGCCCGTTGATTGAGTTCGTGGTAAGTCAGTTGTTGGTCTTCAAAAACAATAGCAAGTTTATTGGGGGTTTTTCGTGCTTGTTCCTCAAACAGTTGGTGAATGCACTTATTGTGAGGATAATCGCGCTTGGTGTTGTTTACCAGGTCAAGCAGTTGTTGTCTCTCCATTTGACTAAGAATATCTAACTGACTAATTGCTGTCTCTGGATGAGCGTTCGCACTAGCTAACAACGTCTGAAATTGTCCGACTAAGCGTTTGATATCTTCTACATCAAATAAGTTTGAGTCATAGTGAAATGCTATACTTAGGGTATCATTCTGACGAGTACAGGAAAGCTTTACTTTGAATCTTTCAATGCAAGTAGACAGTCTGTCAATCGAAAAAGATACATCAGCGGCTACATGATTTCCTGGCAGTTCTTCAAAATCAAAACTAAATGGGAAAAAACCTAAGGTATTGGGATACGATTGTGCTAATGATTCCCAAGTAAAGTAATCCTGTAGCTTATAAAGCTGCTCTGTACATGCATGATTTTTATGTAAAATATCAATAAAACTTGATTCAAATTCTATATTTAAAATTAACGGTAAGTATTTAGTAAATAATCCGAAACTCTTCTCTAGTTCCTGATATTTGCGTCCCTCATAAGCCACACCGATACTCAAATTTTGCTGTTTGGTAAGACGCGCAAGTAAGATCTGCCAGGAAGCTAAGAAAAACTCAGCCACTGAAATATTATATTGCTGAGTCAGTGTGTCAATTTGTTCTAACAGAGCAGAGGTAACTGTAAAACTTTGCGTGTGAGGCTGAAATTCTAGTTGCTCTAGAGATTGTTTTTCAAAAGGTAGCTTTAATTTTGTCAGCGTTGAAAAATCTTGTTTCCGCCAATAGTCTCTACCTGCTTCTGTATCTGCCCCTTCTAACAATTCGTTTTGCCATTCAGCCAAATCTGCGTATTGTAATGGTTCATCGTCTAGTTCTTTACCTTGAAGGCAAGCTGCATAAGACTGGCTGATTTCTTGCACTAAAATTTTTAGCGTTGCTGCATCTGCACAAAGTGCTGGTAAGCTAATGAGCAAAACATACTTAGATGGTGACAGAGTTATTAAAGATAGGTGTAATGGGGAACCTTCTACTAAATTGAACGGCTGTTTGTGAACCTGATCAAATAAAGCTGATAAAAATTCTTCTTGTTCTTGAGGTGTGCAACTACTCAAGTCGTGGTTTTCATTCCAAATTATGTCGTTATTTCCAATAACTTGCAAAGGTATAGTCATACCAGGCAAGCAATGAAAATTAGTACGGAGAATTTCATGCCGATTGACAACTTCTTCTAAAGCTATTTTCAAGGTGTCGATCTCAACATTCCCTTCTATCAAAACAGCACACTGTGAACAATAAGGGAAGTTGTCACTTTCCTGTAAATGCCACAGATGTTTTTGTTGGGGTGAGAGTCGAAAACCCTGCATTTGTGAAATCATTCTCATTCTCCGTACTAGGCACTAAATATCTTGACTACTCAATTGTTCTGCCATTCCGACTACGACTTTTCGCTCTCCCACAAATGGCATCCGTCCGTGGGAAGCGAGCATATTATCGAGCATTAAAATATCTGCAGCTTGCCAAGGGAAAATAACCGTTTCTTGTTGGTAGACAGCACGAATTTCATCTAACACGGCTGCTTCAATTGGCGAACCATCACCATAATATGTATTGTGTGGCAAGTCTGATTCTGGAAATTCAGCTAACAATGCTTCACGCATGGTAGGTTCCAAAGTTGACACATGAAAAAAAGCTGCGTGATTAAACCATACTTGTTCACCTGTTTGTGGATGTGTGGCAGCAGCCTGCCGCACTTGTCGGGTTCTCAAGCGATTGCCCTCTTTCCACTCAAACTCAATGCCATTGTGACGGCAGAAGGTTTCTACTTCTGTAGGATTGGTTGTTTGAAACACTGTCTGCCAAGCCAAGCCAAAACCATCGCCAAAGTTACGGACGTACATCACTCCCTTTTCGATAAAGCGATCGCGAATCTTGGAATCAATCCGCTGATATAATTTTCGAGTATCAGCGATGGGTGTTTCTCCTCCCTGAATAGCTGGTGTTACGCAATAAAAGAAGATTTTTAGGGGCCATGCGGCAGCGTAGGAATTCTCGCTATGTAAAAAGATAGTTTGGTTGGCTGGATAGTCAGTTGAAGTATAAATATTGCCTTGAATTAAACTGCGCGGTGAAGAGCGATCGCGATATTCCAGCAAATCTCCAGAAACTGTCTGGATGAATTTTTCAAACTCAACCACATCTGTGACTTGGAAGTTACGAAACAGGATACCGCCATGCTTCAGTAAATTTTTTGCAATTAACTCCTGATTACTTGCTGCCCAAGTTACTAAATTAATTCCTTCTACAACAGGTTGTAACAGCAAAGGTAAGGATTTCTCAAGCGACAAAGGTATTGCTTTGATCAATTCTGCATCCGAGAGATTAACGCCTTGCCGTCTTTTTGACCTTATTTGGTTGAGGCTGATTTTTGGATAGTCTGGAATCTTCATTATTTATCTCTTACATTTTTTCAACTTCCAGAATGATCTTCTGCTTTTTCTATTACGACAAGTCAAACTAATCCAGGAAGACAAACTTATTGATTTCTTGGTGTCACTGTCTTGCTTCAATAGTGGTGTATTCATTAATTGACTTATTAGCTTTGGAAAAATCTAAATCTAATTCCTCTAATGACTTCACACCCAGTGTTTCCAAAACAAAAGGGTGCAATGTATTGTTTTCGATAAAATTACTTTCCTCATCGTTTTTACCTTTATATAAGATGACCAAATTATGATAAAATTGTATGGATAAAATGTTCTCATCAAAGTATGAAGGAGTGTATCCTGGATTTAAAAATTCCTGATAGTTTAATCCATCAACCAGTCTTTTAAACATATTCATCACGGTTGTTGGATCGTTTAGGTCGAGGCTACCACCAACAGTTATCCAGTTTTGTAACTCAAAACTGTCTTTGGCTAAGTTTGACCACTTTTCACCTTTAAGACTTGGCCAATATGAGTGGTGGATATTTTCTGCTGCATAAATGCCACCATCTTTAAGTGCTGGAAAAAAAGTATAGAAGGCGTTGATATGATGTTCATTTGCAGAACTACCATCTTCAATTATAATATCTAGTTCGCCAGTTTCGGCTAAAACTTCTTGAATGAAATCTTTATCATTTTGGTCACCATGAAATATTTTAATACGGTCTTCTTCTAAATACCTTTTGTCTATTATATCAAGACCGTAAACCATACTGTTTGGGAAATAGGTTTTCCACGTTTTTAAAGCCTCCCCTCCATATGTGTGGTCTTCATAACCCCCTACACCAATCGCAAGAATCTTTAGTTTTTTCCACTTCAATGGAGCAAAATGACTTTGATAGCGATGAGCAAACCGAAGTCTTGGCCATTCATCATTAGAATAAATAGCTGCTGTTTTACTTAAATTGTAAGGAGCGATAAATGCTATCATTTTACGCTGAAAATTGTTGAATTTCATTGATATACTCCTCAGTTCAATAAAATATTAAGAATTAAGCATGAAATCTTTTCAGATTTTTTCAGACTCCATGAATTGCCTTACGCTTTGTCAGCTTGAGTTTTTGCACAGAAGTGTGTTCTAGTTTTTGTTCTTTTATTAGCTGTTGTTCTCTGTCAGCTTTGGCGAGTACTTTGGCTAGCTCATTCACTCTAATGTCAGGCTGTTCAACAACATGGGGTAAAAGTATTTCTAAATGACTTATCATTCGAGCAATAGTAGTGGCATCGAACAAGTCTGTTTTATACTCCAATGAACCATTAAAACCTTCTAGACTTTCCCAAATACTTAGCTTCAAATCAAATTTTGAAGTGCCGCTGTCGGCTTCCAACGGACGCAGAGTCAACCCTGGAAGTTCTATAGTTGGTATAAGAGCATTCTGGAGAATAAACATTACCTGAAACAGCGGGTTATGACTTAAATTTCGTTCCGGCTGCAATTCCTCTACCAACTTTTCAAAGGGCAAATCTTGATGAGCATAAGCTCCCAAAGCAACTTCGCGCACCCGCCCTAATAACTCACGGAAAGTCGGATTGCCTGATAAGTTGGTACGCAATACCAATGTGTTGAGAAAAAAGCCAATGAGTTTTTCTGTTTCTCTTCTGGTGCGACCGACAACGGGCGAACCTACTATTATTTCCTCTTGGTTTGAATAGCAGTATAACAAAATCTTAAACACTGTCAGAAGTGTCATAAACTGAGTGACACTTTCTTGTCGATTCAAGTTGTTGACCGCCTCACTTAGAGCCTTAGGAAATGCAAAAAATTGTTTTTCGCCAGTAAAGGTTTGTATGGTTGGTCGCGGTCGGTCGGTGGGAAGTTGCAGTACAGGTAAACTGCCGCTTAATTGCTGCTTCCAGTAAGTAACCTGATTGTTGAGTACTTCTCCTTGCAACCATTGTTTCTGCCAATAAGCAAAATCTGCATATTGAATCGGAAGTTCAGGAAGTGGGGATGGTAAGCCTTTAGAAAAAGCTTTGTAAATCTCTGCCAGTTCTTGAATAAGAATACCAATAGACCAGCCATCCGAAATAATGTGGTGCATGACTAACAGCAGCATATGCTCCTGTTGTGTCAAACGTAGGAGTTTAGCTCGCAGCAGTCGTGCTTGGGACAAGTCGAAAGGCTGTTGGGCAAACTCAGTGGCGATGGACAAAGCTGACTCTATATTTGCTCCCAATAAATCTGTGACTGGCAAGGTTATTTTTAAGGTGGGGGCGATCTTTTGGATGGGTCGTCCTTGCACTTCTGAAAAACTTGTCCGCAATGCTTCGTGACGCCGCACAACTTGATTAAGACTTTCTTCTAAGGTTGTGAGGTTAAGTTCCCCAGTTAAATGCACAGCAATAGGAACATTGTAGAAAGGGTTTCCAGGTTCTAATTGATCAAGGAACCACAAGCGTTCTTGAGCAAGGCACACAGGTAGTTCTTGATTTCGGGAAATAGGCTCCAGTTTGGGTTCTAACGCTGTTTTTGTTGTTAGTTGAGTTAGTATTTGTCTTGCTAGCAGGACGACACTGGCATCTTTGAAGAAATCCTCGATAGATATTGTGACTCCAAGGTCTACTTGAATCTGATTTTTGAGTTCAAAGACCATCAATGAATCGAGTCCGAAAGTACTTAGTGGCTGCTCTGAGTTCACTTTGGATTGTGCAACTTTTAGTACGCGAGCAATCTGTGTTTGAAGATAAGGTATTAGCAGTGGCGGACGTTTTTCTGGTGGAGTTGCAAGAATTGCCTCGCGGCTTAAACTCGTTTGGCTCCCCAACTCATCTGTATCATCCAGGATACTGCTGTTTATGATCTCCAATTCGCCCGCGAGAAACTGTGCGCGAGTTGCACGCCGTTGAATTTTGCCACTAGAGGTTTTGGAGATAGTACCTGGTTTTATTAGTAATATTCCATAAACTTGTATTTCATGCTCTTCAACAACTGTCTGACGAATTGCTGCTGTGACTTTCTCAAGATTAGGTTTAGCACGAAACTCTAACTCTTGAACTAGAACCAGTCGTTCTTCATTCTCTACCTCTACCGAGAAAGCTGCACCACTACCTGAACGTAATGATGGATGACTGCGTTCTGCGGTTAACTCTATGTCTTGTGGGTAGAGGTTGCGACCACGGATAATGATTAAATCTTTGGCTCGACCTGTAATGAACAGTTCTCCATTGTCTAAAAAGCCTAAGTCACCAGTGCGTAGAAATGGTTCAGATCCTGTGTCTTTAAGGTAGGCGTGGAATGTTTGCTCTGTTTGTTCTTTCCGATTCCAATAACCTTGACCAACACTAGGCCCTGATACCCAGATTTCTCCTACTTCATCTGATGAACAACGAGTTAATGTTTCGGGATTGACAATCACAATCTGCTGTTGAGGAATACTTTGACCGCAGCTAACAAAAGTCTGGGTATCTTCACTATTGATATTTGCTTCAACGAGGAGGTTTTTCTCTAATGAAGATTTTGCAACTGTTTTGCAAGGAGGTAAAGCTTTGTTGATCCCACCAGAAACCATCAGTGTTGCTTCTGCCATACCATAACAAGGGTAGAATGCTGACCCACGAAAACCACATTCTGCAAAGGTTGCAGCAAATTGCTCTAAAGTCTCTTGCCGGATTGGTTCAGCACCGTTAAATGCAACACTCCAACTACTTAAGTCAAGAGTTTCTTTTTGTTGTTGGGTAATTCTTTGAATACACTGTTCATAAGCAAAGTTAGGACCACCACTCGTAGTGCCTTTGTAGCGAGAAATGGTCTGTAGCCATCTATATGGACGTTGCAAAAAAGATGCTGGAGACATTAATATGCAACCAAACCCACCATACAAAGGTTGCAAAATCCCACCAATCAACCCCATATCATGGTACACGGGAAGCCAGGAGACAAATACACTGCTGGGAGAATGTTCCATGAGTTGGTAAGTCACGGCGGCATTGTGCAGCAGATTGCCATGACTCAGCATGACACCTTTGGGTGTGCCTGTAGAACCTGATGTGTACTGCAAGAACGCGAGGGTATCTGCATTGATTTCAGGCTGTTGCCAAGAATCTTCTATACCCTGTGCCAGGTTGTCGGTAGTCAGCCAACGTAAATGACTCTGGTCTGTTTCTTTTGCAAGTAAAGACTGTACAGTAGGGAGAATCGTTGTTATCGTCAGGATAATTGCTGCTTGTGCATCTGTTATGATTGCTTGAATTCTGGGTGTATTGCGTTGATTGCGAGGTGGATAAGCTGGAACCGCCACAACTCCAGCGTAGAGACAACCAAAAAAAGCACTTAAGTAATCTAGCCCTGGTGGATAAAGCAATATAGCACGTTCCCCGGTTAAACCTAAGGTTTGGAGTTGAGAGGCTATAGCCCGACTGCGTCGATCCAACTCATGGTAAGTTAACGTTGATTCCTGAGTTTCTCCATCTTCGAGGAAGGTGAACGCTTGTGCGTGCGGTTGTGTTGAGCTGCGATAACGCACAATATCAACGACAGTCGCACATTGATGGGGAATTTTTGGAAATCTATTGAAAATTACAGTCATTTTTCGTTTCAAGCAATCAGATGCACACAAACAATGGTTGAATTAGGCAAGCCCAATGGCAAATTTCACTCTATGTAAGTTAGAATGCTGCCTTCACGGCTTTTATTCAATGGCAATAATTCTTTTTGGATAAACCTCAATAACTGTCTTATACAAATATGCAGTGCAATGACTTGGTCAGTCACGCAAATCTTGGCTGAGATGAGTTGCAAGTTATTTTTAATTAGCACCTTTTACTCTAGAAGAAAACTATTGTCTTTAGCAACACTTTATTAATAGAGAATACTTATCAAAAATTGAATGAAATATAATAATTTCTTTAATTGTTTTTTTATAACTTTTGGTAGATGCGAAAATATATTTTATCTAAACTAAAATTTCATATATCTGACTTAATGATTCCATGTCATCTCAGTCAAGTCATGTAAACTCAGCCAAAAGTGTTGACTGGTAAATGTTATCTAAACTTCATACAAAGAATTCTCAAGTCTAGAAATGAACATGCAGCTTGAGGATTTTCTGAATATCGACTTGAGGCGGTCTTACACATACAAAAATCGGGCAGCCTCTTGCCAACTCTAGTAGTCCTGCTTGTTGACGGAATCACAAACAAACTTGGTGGATTTCTTAGGGGCGGCACGTTTTGGGCGGAAGCGGAGGAACTAATCGCTGCCTCTGACTTTGCGTGAGATGATGAAGTATTATGAACAAATTAGTGTTAATTAGTGGCAACAGTCTACTTCACATTTACGTATTATATGTAAATTTTTATTTGTTGTCGTTTGATGAGGCTTGCTTTGTGGATGCAAATGAATTTCAATAAATTCTGAAGCTAGCATCGTTAACTAGAGATTTCGTGGCATGATGGAGTCAGAGAAAAACTATGAAATTTAAGCAACTTGTTCCCAGTCTGTTGCTGAGTAGCGCTCTAGTAACGTTGCTCAGCGCTCCTACAAGAAGCCAGGAAATATCATCAATTCCAGTTGACAAGAGCACAGCATCTGGTGAAAAAAGCGATGCTCCTTTAGAACCCGCTCTTGGCGATGCAAAGAATCAACAACCACGTCTAGCAACCAATTCCGGGTTCGTTAAACCGATAACAGACATTCCCCGAGTCAGTGAAATAGAACGTCCAGCTAGGAGTGCCAGAATGCTGGTGCAATCACCAACCCCACAAGCAACACCTGCCTCACGAATCGTGCAAGTCAGCTTCGTGAAGGCAAATCCTACATCTAGAGGTGTGGAGGTGGTTTTACAAACTTCCAAAGCTGCTACGTTGCAACTGCAGAATCGTACTCAGGTTAATAGTAATAGCTTCATCGTTGACATTCCCAATGCTCAACTGCGTTTACCAGGCGACAGACCCTTCACATTCCGCTCACAAAAGCCAATTGCGGGTGTTACTGAGATCACAGTCACAAACTTTGATGCCAATACTATCCGAGTGACGGTGATAGGTGAAGCGAGTGCACCAACAGTTGAGTTGTATGACAGTCCAAAAGAAGGTCTGATATTCAGCGTGTCAACTGCTGCTTCCATTGCACAACAACAAAGGCAAACACAACCAACTCAGCCACAAACTCAGCCACAAACTCAGCCACAAACTCAGCCACAAACTCAAACCCAGCCAAGTCAACCATCAGCTTCTGGTGACGAACCGATTGAACTAGTGGTCACAGGACAGCAAGATAGTTATCGTGTTTCCAATACCACAACTGCCACTAGAACCGACACGGATCCACGTGATATTCCTCAGTCAATTCAAGCCATTCCGCAAACAATCATCAAAGATCAGCAAATCACACGGATTGGCGATGCAACACGCAATGTTAGTGGCGTGACTCAGCAAGGGGGCTATGGTGGGGGTTCGGATAATTTCAATATTCGGGGATTTACAACCTATCAGAACTTGAGAAACGGTTTTTCCGTTCAAGACGACCTTGTGAATCCGACTAACATTGAGCGGATCGAAGTTCTCAAGGGTCCGGCTTCAGTGCTGTATGGACAGTTTGAGCCGGGAGGTGTGGTGAATTACATTACCAAACAACCACTCAGCGAGCCTTACTACTCCGCTGAATTTACAGCCGGAAGTTTTAGTACTTATCGTCCCTCCATTGATATTTCTGGACCGCTGAACTCAGACAAAACGTTGCTGTACCGCCTGAATGCTGCATACGAGAACTCTGGTAGTTTTATCGATTTTAATAATCAAGAAACATTCGCGATCGCACCTGCACTGACCTACAAAATTGGTGATGCGACAACATTGACACTGGAGTATGAATTCCTCAAAGTTGATCGCACCTTTTATCGTGGTCTTACAGCCGATCCAATCGTTTTTAAAGCTCCTGTTAATCGTTTCTTAGGGGAGCCAGACGATTATTTCTCCAGAGAGACAAACTCTATATTTTTTAACGTTAATCATCGCTTTAGTAAAAATATTCAGTTCCGCAGTGGCTTTTCCGCTACGCTTACTAATTCTGAAGAATTAGCGTTTCAACCGGATAACATTGTAGATGGTCGTACTGTGTTGCGAAGACTTGGTTCTGGTCCTGCTTATTACCAAAACTATTCTCTGCAAAACGATCTGATCACTAATTTCAATACTGGTTCCATCCAACATCAAGTTCTTGTGGGGTTGGAATGGAATAAAAATATCCGTGGCTACGATTATCTGCGAAGCAGTGTTTCACTGACTCCCAGTATTGATTTATTCAATCCTGTGTATGGCGCTTCCCGTCCAGCAGAATTTGATGAAGCAGCAGAACGGGATCGTTTTGATCGCAATACCATTGCCATTTATCTGCAAGATCAAGTGACATTGTTGCCAAATCTGAAGTTATTAATAGGCGGCAGGTATGACTTTGTTCACCGCAAAAATCGCGCGCAACAGCTGGATTCTTTGGGTAGAGATCCAATTGATGATGCCACGGTCGATCACTTGTATGATGAGGCTTTTTCACCTCGCGTTGGCATTGTTTATCAACCGATTGAGCCGATTTCTATTTACGCCAGCTACACCCGCTCGTTTAATCCCAGCGACTCGCGGACGGTAGATAGAACTCAACTACCACCAGAGCGCGGCACTCAGTATGAAGTCGGAGTCAAAGCCGAACTGATTAAAGACAGGCTATCTGCTACCTTTGCCGCCTATGATATCACCAAGGAAAATGTCGCTACAACCGATCCCACTCCAGGTAACTCTGACTTTTCTATTGCTGCTGGAGAAGTCAAAAGTCGCGGTTTGGAATTTGACGTTTCTGGGCAAATTCTACCAGGCTGGAATGTGATTGCTTCTGCCTTTATCAACGATGCTTTTGTAAGTAAAGATAACAGCCTGCCAGTGGGCGACTCCCTGGTAAATGCTGCCGGTAGTGGGGCTAGTCTGTGGACAACTTATCAAATTCAAGACGGTAATTGGAAAGGATTGGGATTTGGTGGAGGATTATTTTATACAGGCGATCGCGAAGCTGAACTCCCCAATACGTTTAAAATCCCCTCCTATGTGCGTGCTGATGCCACCATTTTCTACAAACGCGATAACTGGAGGGTTGGGCTGAACTTTAAGAATCTTTTTGATACTCGCTATTACGATTCTCAAGGCTACTATCTGCTTCCTGGTGCGCCTTTTACAGTCCTGGGAACAATTTCTGTGCAGTTTTGATTATTGTAAAGGGGAGGGAAAATAATTCTTCCCTCAATGCATCGAGGAGATTAAAGGCGGTAAAAAAATCCAGCTAAAGAGTGGCAAGCATGAACATGAACCGGAAAAAACTACGCGATATCGTTTTTTACCTGCACCAATATATCGGTTTTTTTGTTGGACTGTTGCTAATTGTCATTGGCTTGACAGGTAGCTTGTTAGTGTTCGAGCAGGATTTTGACCGCTTTATGATTGCGAGACACTATGGAAAAATTACTCCCCAACAGGTGCAGGTAGTATCCCCAGAAGATGTGGTGAATACAATTGAGGCAAAATATGCCGCGCGAAGTGATCTGCATCTTTTTCGTATTTATTTGCCAGATACTGCTTCTTCTCCCTATATAGGACAGTTGTCAACAACTAATGATCAAAGAACAGAAGTTTTTCTCAATCCTTATACAGGCAAAATTATGGGTGAGCGTATATCGAATAACACCCTAATCGGTATACTGTTGAGTCTGCACTACAGCTTGATGGCAGGTGAAACCGGAGTTATTATCGTTGGCATTGCTGCCTTTTTAATGTGTATGCTGAGCATCACAGGTTTAATTCTTTGGCCTGGTTGGCGTAAGCTAATTGCAGGCTTCAAAATCAAGCTTGATGCTCATCCCCAAAGGGCAAACTTTGATATTCACAAAGTGGCTGGGATGATCACTGTGGTGTTTATATTCTTTACTGGCTTTACTGGTTTTTGTTGGAACTTCAGCTTCACTTCACCGATTATCTACGCCGTGACATTCACCCCACAACCATCCGAACCTGTATCTAAGTCAATTCCTGGTAAATCGACTTTAAATCTAACAGAACAACTAAAAATTGCTAATGCTGCTTTACCGAGTGCTGTTACCAAAAGCATTTACTTCCCTGGAAAACCAGAAGATGCCCTACAAATTCGCATGAAGCTGCCGCAGGAAAGTTCAGATTATGGTAACAGTAATGTTTATCTTGACCAGTATACGGGTGAGATTTTAAGAGTTGATAATGCTTTAAAATTGCCGTTGGGCGATCGCGTCCTCAACTCCTTTGTTCCCCTACACTATGGTACTTTTGGTGGCTTACCTACTCGCATTCTCTACGTATTTGTCGGACTTGCACCGTTAGTTCTATTTCTTACTGCCTTTATGATGTCGTGGTATCGATACTGGGCTAAACCTAAAAGAGGCGACCGTGCAAAGGAATTATCACACAAGCTTTGAATTGAATTAATAACTGACCACTGCAAATCTATAATCCAAAATTATATAAGTGCGTACTTTCATTATTATCTGGCTTGGTCAGGCTGTTTCCATAATTGGTAGTAGCATGACCGCATTTGCTTTCACTCTCTGGGTGTGGGAACTAACAGGTCAAGCTACAGCACTTTCATTGTTTGGTTTATTTACGCAAGTGCCGCAAGTCTTAATCACTCCCATAGCTGGGGTGATTGTGGATCGCTGGAACCGTAAATACTTAATGATGCTTGGCGACACGGTCAGCGGGTTGTTGACCATCACTGTCTTACTACTTTACTTAAGTCATAATTTACAATTATGGCATTTATACTTGGCTGTAGCAGTTCAGGGCACATTTGTGCAAATTCAAGAACTGGCGTACTTGGCATCAGTATCAATGATCGTGCCCAAACAGCAGTATAGTCGCGCTAGCAGCATTGCCTTCCTGGCAGATTCCAGCTCTGCTATCATTGCACCAGCATTGGCAGGTGTTCTCTACGTAGTCATTGGTCTTGCTGGTATTTTAATTATCGATATCACGACTTTTGTGATTGCTGTCAGCACACTGCTACTAGTACGTATCCCACAACCTACTATTGCACAAGCAGAAACGCAAAGTCACACAAACCTGAAGCAGGAGCTTTACTTTGGCTGGCACTATATTACCGCACGCCCCAGTCTGCTTGCTATGCTAGCATTGATGTCGCTGTTTTGGTTTACCTATAATCTTGGCAATTCACTTTCCTCTCCTCTGATTTTGGCACGCAGTGGTAATGATGCCAAAGTATTAGGTACTGTAGCTTCAGCAGCAGGGTTGGGCGGCATTATTGGAGCCTTGCTCGTCAGCACTTGGGGTGGTTTCAAGCGTCGAATACATGGAGTGCTGCTGAGTATGGTGGGTGCTGGCTTGAGCCAAACACTGTTTGGTCTGGGGAGAGTACCGTTGATTTGGTTTCCTGCCCAATTCTGTTCATCTCTCAATTTTCCAATACTTGGCAGTGCCGATGAGGCTATATGGCTGAGGAAGGTAAGACCTAACGTGCAGGGGCGTGTTTTATCTACCCACTCCCTAGTTGAGCGAGTTGCTTCAACAGTAGCATACTTGATAGCTGGGCCACTAGCCGACTACGTTTTTGAACCGGCAATGATGTCTGGCGGGAGTCTGGCACCGATCTTGGGTTGGATATTTGGCACGGGAAAAGGCGCGGGCATGGCAGTGTTGTATGTTATCTCTTCACTCGGTTTATTAGTTGTTGGTTTAAGTGGATACGCCTTCCGCACACTGCGTGATGTGGAAATCATCTTGCCAGACTATGATCCCAGTGCTGAATAGTTGGTGGCGGCGTATCAAACGAGCTTTGAATCCTTTCATTCGGAAGTGAACATGGTTACCCAAAATTCCCTGGACAATAATTGCCGTTTCTGCTGTATTGTCTCTAAAGCTAATGGCGAAGATCCGATTGGCTCGGCATCCACTTACGAACACTGGGTGGCGATGGAGATAGGACTTCCTTGGACTGAAAAATATTTGCAGGAAAATCCCTTGCTCGCGAGGGCGATCGCTCTCATCGAAAAGCTAATTGTTGAGCATGGGATCAAGATTCGAGGTCAGTTGCTCGTCCCAGATAGGGAATACTCTCGTCCTGGTTATACTCGCGTGATGTATTACCGCCGACCCACAAAGCTTTTTGCGAAGTTTGAAAAGTATGAGTTTCTCATCCCTGATTCTGAAGTTGGCTCTTTTGTGATGGCGTTATTGGAAACATTGCTTCACTCGCCAACTGTGCTGCCTGATTGGGAGCAGTATCAGCAACAATCCAGTCAGATTCGTGAGTTAATGGTCTGTACTGATGGTAATGTTGATGTTGCCTGTGCCAGGTTTGGTTATCCTATTTATCGTAAGTTGCGTTCTGAGTTTGCTACTACTTCTAATGGAAAACTGCGTGTGTGGCGATGCAGCCATTTCGGAGGACACCAGTTCGCACCTACCCTCATTGACTTGCCTTATGGACAGTACTGGGGTCATTTGCAGCCAGAAATATTGGAACTCTTGGTTTGGCGCAATGGTTCTGTCACAGGGCTATACCCGTTCTACCGAGGTTGGGCTGGTTTATCAAAGTTTGAGCAAATCGTGGAACGGGAGATTTGGATGCAAGAGGGTTGGGACTGGCTCAATTATCACAAAGCTGGTCAAGTAATAGCAATAGATGAAGCAGATGAAGAGTGGGCTGAAGTACGCATTAATTTCTCGGCAGAAGATGGAAGTATTAAAGGTGCTTATGAAGCTAGAGTGGAAGTAAACGGTTCTGTCATGACAGCTTGGAATTCAGGGGATAAGCAACCCTTAGAAGAGGTGAAGCAGTATCGCGTCAGTCGTTTGGTCAAAGTGAGGTAGCTCTGCGCCAAATTGAATATAATTTTCCACAGATGCAATCTTTAAAACTGACGATTTATGCAACAAAATAAAGTAAGAAAAGCCGTGATTCCAGCCGCTGGTTTTGGGACTCGGTTGTTTCCAGCGACTAAAGTCGTAAAAAAAGAACTTTTCCCCATTATCGATAAAGATGGCAGGGCAAAACCTGTGATTCTGGCGATTGTTGAAGAAGCTATGAGTGCAAGAATCGAAGAAGTTGGGATTGTGGTGCAACCACCAGATAAAGAAATTTTTGCAGAGTTTTTTAAAAGTCCACCTAAAAAAGAACTTTTCGACAAACTTTCACCCCAAAATCAAGAATACAGCAAATATCTTCAAGAATTAGGCAGCAGAATCACAATTTTGACGCAGGAAGAACAAGAAGGCTATGGTCATGCCGTTTTTTGTGCTAAGAAATGGGTGAAAGATGAGCCATTTTTGCTGATGTTAGGTGACCATATTTACTCATCAGATGCTGAAAAATCTTGCACAAGTCAAGTTCTAGATGTTTACAAACAAGTCAATCAAAGCGTTGTTGGGTTGACAGTTATGCCAGCAGACATTATCCATAAAGCTGGCTGTGTGACAGGAGTTTGGCACTTATTTAACTCCCTGCTTTCACTAACCCAAGTTTATGAAAAACCTTCTATTGATTATGCCCGTCAACATCTGCGTGTAGAGGGAATGACAGATGATGAGTTTCTCTGTATCTTTGGGTTGTATGTACTGACACCTAAAATATTTGACTTTTTGGAAGAACATATTCATCAAAATTTTCGGGAAAGAGGGGAATTTCAGTTAACATCCTGTCTGGATAAAGTGCGTCAACAAGAGGGAATGACAGGATATGTTATCAAAGGAAAGTGCTTTGACACGGGATTGCCAGATGCGTATCGGCAGACAATCATTGATTTTAGAATTTAGATATTTGGCGATTCGCCTACTTTAGGCGAAACACCAGTGATGAAATTTACAACAAAAAATCCTCAGTAACCACAAGATTGTTGAAACTGACTTCAACCTTAAATAGTTTGCCTGAGGCTTCACTAAATTCTAACTGAATGACTTTATCAGCTTCCCTCGCAGTGACTTCCTGACTTTCTGACTCAGATGTGTTGGGATTAAGAGTCACTTTCAGCTTCAAACCAGGCGGTAGAGATTCCTCATTGCGATGTTCCTCATAGCAATGAATAACCTGTACAAGCACATCGACTTCATTATTTTCCAACCGTTTTAGATTGAGAATTAAAGCTAAGGTTTGACCATTTAGTAGTAGTCCAAAATCTAATTTTTTCGCCCCAGAATAATGATCAGCTATTGAGTGACTTCTTGCATAACCCCAAACATAGTTATTATCAAGCATTTTCAGAATATTTTTGGTAGATTGCCAACCCTCTTCAAAAACTTCAAGCCACCAATTGGTTAGGTTAACTACTACTTTAGTAGGAATGCTTGTAGCCTGAGTTAGATTTTGTGTCGCTGTATTATTGACTTCAACTACTGATGGTAAAGGAATAGCAGTTGGTGACAAGAAACGTGAGTATAACAAGAGATTGTTTATTTCAGAATCAAACCAAGAAAGCGGTAGCTGATAATAACTATCAGATTTTGGCTCCAAATTAATTGATTGGCAATATTTTACGAGTTCGTCGTAACGCAAAAAACCATGAATATTTAATTGTTCTTCCTCTTCTAAAATTTCCAACAATACATAGAAGTGAGCAACCCTTTTTGGTGAAGTGATGACTTCTTCTGGTACAGTGACAAAATCATCAATCAGATTATCTATGATAATTAAGCAAAGCCGAAATTCACCAAGATTGAGATAACAAAATTCATCAATTAGATTAGCACCACTGTCTTGATTAATTTTGAGATTTGGATTTCGTTCTTTCAGGTAATTTTCAAACCCAAGTCGTGCTAATGCGTTTAAATAAAATTTCCATTGGCTTATATCGCCGAATTGGTTAAAATGATTCTCGCTGATGACTTGTGCTTCCTCAAAAAAATCTGCTTCTAGCAAAACAACTTTTGGGGAAAATATTATTCTCCTATTTTGTGTTTTAAGTATAGATTTTTCAGATATATTCATCTTTTCTCCCCCATTGATTATCTCATGAAAAAGCAATGTATATTTGTTAGCATATATCTGGTTTATGCTGCGTAGGATGAATCACTAAGATAAACGCAGATTTTTTTAGCGAATAAGCTATTTTTACTTTGTTTTTTACCACTAAGTAATTCTGCTTTTGCCTGTTTGAATGTTTGATTCCAGGCAAAATCTCTAATTTCTGCAACAAGATTTTTTAGATATTCAGGTTCCTGAGAAATTCTTGTTGACTGAGATTGATTCAGCGATTGTAAAAGTTTCTCTAAAAAAATCTCCTCTGTTCGATACTGGACAATTTCCAAAAAATTTTCTAACTGCATAATACGTCTGGCTTTACTCCATTCGATTCCCCAATGTTTACCAATTTCACTTAAGGATATACTCTCTTGGTAATAAAGTCGCAAGCCTTCTGGTAATCGTTGAGCAAAATTTTTGTAACCTCTACTTTTTTTCAAATCTTCAATCCGCTGGTGAATCACCTCTTTGATTGTTTGAGATAACACTTGTTCAAACAAGTCTTTACAGATTTCTTGTAATTTTTCTAATTCTACGTCTTCTGGCTCACGGTCTGTGTGATAAGGTAATTCTGGATTAGGAAAATAATCATTGGTTGAATTATCATACACTTCCATAGGTACAGTTTTGGTACTACCTGTTTTTTTGTAAAGCCAGTCTTGACGCAAGATTTCTGCTATGCGTTTGAGATGATAAATTAATGTATTATGAGAAATCATAATATTTTTTTGCTGCAACAAATACTGCATTTCTTGCAGTTGGCTTGCTGTTGGTTCAGAACAGCGTCCTTTTTGGCGTGTTTTTAGTCTGTCTCGTTGGTACACTGTTTTAAAAGCATTTACAATTTCATAGTCTTCTGTTAAAAGAAGCCCAGACAAAGAACGGGTTATAGATTTACATAGTAGTCCCCAATCACTAGGAGTCGCTAACCCAAACTCCCACAAAAATGACTTGATGTCTTCATTTTGACGGGTGAGTCTGTGAATCCAATTATCTAAGCTTTCGTTAGAACCTAAGTTGGGATTAAAGCTGCGCAAAATGTCAACGCTAAAAAATTTTCCGCCTTTTGCAATGGGTCGAGTTGTGCCATCATGGTTATTCAAGATATGTTGAGTTTTACCCTCACTATCTAAAACCACCAGTGCTTTACCATCGTCGTTTAAAACGAAGGGAAGTAAATCCGTGTACTTAAAAAGATTTTCTGCACTGACGTTGTAGATGTGAGGGATGGTTTTGCAGGTGATGAGAATTTTGTGTGAAACATAGCAGCGTAGACAAAGTCCGGCGATCGCACGTTGGTAAATGTCGTCATCTAAACGAAAAATGTTCCACAAAACTGTTTGAACTTGTTTATTTTCTTCTGTCGATAGCGTGGGTTTAGTGCTGAAATGAGGGAATTGTGTTTTAAAAAACTCCTTAGCTTTAGAGATTTCCCTGTGGTGTTTTAGATGAACATCTTCCCCTATAGGAAGTATCTGCATTTGCCAATATTTAGTTGGTGATGCCATAGTAATTTAAATTACTTAACGCCTGGTAAAACACGATACTACGAAGCAGCACCAGAGACTATTTTTTGATTCATCTTCTGGGGGCTATATTTACATATAGGTTTTTATTTTGGGAAGATATGCAGCTATATTTATAACCCTTGGCGAGAGTCGGCGACTAGTGCAAGATATTGGTTAACGTTTCTGAGTGCCGATACCGTCACATAAAGTGCGATCGCTCTCACTAACATCACGATTATTCTTCAGATAATCACGCACCCAGTCGCAACCATACGCCATTACCTTATCTAAATCAACGACTTGATCCAAATTCCACAAAATCACTGTCTTGTCGTCACTTGCCGAAGCGAGCTTTTTACCGTCAGGGCTGAAAGCAACTCCCCAAACCCTTTTGTTATGTCCATTGAGAGTAACCAGTAAAACAGGTAACTTGCCTGTCTCCATTTTCCAGAGTTTCACCGTGTTGTCTGCACTCGCCGAAGCAATCATCTTGCCGTCAGGGCTGATTGCAACTCCAAAAACCGTAGCCCCATGTCCTTCAAGAGTAGTCAGCAAAGTGCCGTCTGGCTTCCAGAGTTTCACCGTCTTGTCCTCACTTGCCGAGGCGATTGTATTGCCGTCGGGGCTGATTGCAACTCCCCAAACTCCAGCTTTGTGCCCTTCAAGAGTTTTCAGCAATGTACCATTTTTGTCCCACAGTTTCACCGTTTTGTCTGCACTTGCTGAGGCAATCATCTCACCGTCAGGGCTAAAAGTAACATCCCAAATCGGTTGTAGATGCCCCTCAAGAGTTTTCAGCAAAGTGCCGTTTTTGTTCCACAGTTTCACCGTGCTCTCCCAACCCGCTGAAGCGATAGTGTTCCCATCGGGGCTAAAACCAACTCCCCAATCCCCAGCTTTGTGTCCCTTAAAAGTATTTAGCAAAGTGCCGTTTTTATTCCACAATTTGACTGGACTGTCCAAGCCCACCGACGCGATTGTATTACTATCAGGACTGAAAGCTACTCCATAAACTGCATTTTTGTGATCCAGCGTCACAGGTAAAATGTTATCCTGCTTCCAGAGTTTAACCGTTCCATCATCACTTGCCGAGGCAATTGCCTTACCGTTAGGACTGATTGCAACTCCGATAACTGCTGCACTATGACCTCTGAAGGTAGTCAGCAACGCGCTATCTAGTTTCCAGAGTTTGATAGTCTTGTCCCCACTGACCGAAACTAGAATTTTGCTGTCAGGATTAAAAGCGACTCCCCACACTCTATCGCTATGTCCATTAAGCGTAGTTAACAACTCACCGTTTTTGTTCCACAGTTTAATAGTATCATCCCAACTTCCCGAAGCAATTGTCTTACCATCAGGGCTGAAAGCAATACTCGAAACTGAACCTTGATGTCCTTCAAGAGTTTTTAACAACGTGCCGTCCTTGTTCCACAATTTGACAGTGCTGTCCCCACTAGCCGAAGCTAGAGTCTTACCGTCAGGGCTTATTGCAACATCCCAAACTATACTTTTATGCCCAGCAAGCGTGGTCAGCAACGTGCCGTTTTTGTTCCATAGTTTGATGGTGCTGTCTTTACTAGCCGAGGCGATGGTACTTCCGTCGGGGCTAAAAGTAACTGCCTGAACTGAAGATCCATGTCCTTTTAAGGTAGTCAATAAGGCAGATACCTTGCCCGACACTCTCCAGAGTTTGACACTACTGTCGTCACTTGCCGAAGCAATTGTCTTACCGTCAGGGCTGAAGGCAACGTTTAAAACCCCAGCTTCATGTCCCTTAAGAGTAGTTATCAACGTGCCGTCACGCTTCCATAATTTAATAGTCTTGTCTGCACTTGCTGAAGCTAGAGTCTGACCGTCCGGGCTTATTGCAACTTTGTAAACCGTAGCCCCATGCCCCTCTAAGGTTCTCAGCAATGTGCCATCTTTGCTCCATAGTTTAATGCTACTGTCGTCACTCGTCGAGGCGATTATGTTACCATCTGGGCTGAAAACTGCACTTTTAACTTCACCGTTGTGCCCTAACAAGCGGTTGTACTCAATCGCCCCATAAACTACCTGCCGCAGCACCGATTCAACCTTATTCTGAGTGTCGGCGTCTACCGCTACTAACTTTTGTAGTTTTCGCCTCGCCCTAATTGCTTCTTTAAGCGCGTCCAACTTTTGATTTGAAGCAAACAGGGCTGCTGAGGATTCACTAATCGCTTTGATTTCACTCTTGGCTGAATTCTGCCATTGCCACCAAGCTGCCCCAGCTAGTATTAAGGTTACCACCAAACCACCAGTAAGCCCAAAAACAGTTAGCTGTCGTCTGCGCCTCTGTTTTTGCTGCTCTTGTTTGCGCCATTTAATGCTAGCGTTAATAAAGCGTCGTGCTCGTGGTGTTAGTTCGTCTCTCCGTTGTTTGTACCAATCTTCTGCTACTGCTAGCTGCGTTCGTTGTAATAAGGCTTCTGGGTTTTGATTGCTATTTTCCCAGTCACGTATTTCTTGCTTGAGTCTTTCTTGCCAAATACGAAACTCACGGTTAGCGTTCACCCACCCACGCAGATTTCCCCATTCCCGAATCAACGCTTCATGGACAATTTCTACTGTTTCTATTTGCTCAGTTTCATCCCACCCAGTCACCAGCAAACGCGCATCAGCTAAACGTTGCACCAAACCCCAATTTTCATTCCCCACTTCGTTGCGAGTCGCCACACGCCTAGTGTCTTCCGTCCCTTCCCCTGGACGCACTAACTGAATAAAAACTCTTTGCGCTTGTTGTTTCTCTTCCTCAGATAGGTTTTTTAAAACTTCATCAGCGTGTTTTGCTAAAGCTTTTTCTAAACCGCCAATTTCTTCATAAGCCTTGTGAGTCAGATACCAATTTTTCTGTTTTGACCAAAGCTGAGTTAAAGCAAATTCTAAAAGAGGTAAACGACCGGGGCATTCGCCCACACTATTAATAAGTTTACTTGTTAACCCCTCCTCCAATTCCACCTTCATTTTTAAAGCAGGTTTTTCAATTGCATCTCGCAATTCCTCTTTGTCCATTGGAGTCAATAACAATGGAGTGTATTTTTGCAAAGCCTTCCCCATTGGTTGATAATCAAGCACAATTCCCAAAAAATCTGCTCGCAGCGTCAATACCAGCGTCAACGCTCGAACAGATTTTACAGCCAAAAGTAGTACATTCAAAAAACTGTCACGTTCTTCCTGGGTAGCAAGAGTGTAAAGTTCTTCAAACTGATCTGCCACTAACACCAAACGCTGATACCCTGAGGAGTGAATGATATTTTCGAGAAAATTGCATAATGCTGTCTCATCATGTCGCAGGTTTACTTCAAATTCTAATTCTGCTAACCTACTATTAGCTTCTCCTGATACTTTTGGTTGTCGTTGTACTGAAGACTGGCAATATTTGTTTAGGGCGATCGCCAAAGAATCAAACGGATTTTTCCCCGGACGAAAACTGACTATCCCCACATTTTCAACACATCTTAAACGCTTAATCAACCCTGCAAACACTACAGAAGACTTTCCACTCCCAGAAGCACCAACTACAGGAACTAGCGGTTTGCTGTTTACTGCTTCCACTAAAGAAGCAATAAATTTCTCCCTACCAAAAAAGAAGTCTGCGTCTTTCTCCCCAAACGCAGATAAACCGTGATAAGGACATTCAGGAAGTTCACCAGAAAGTCCTCCTAAATCTTCCCAACTCGGTGGCGGTTCAGTGGTATTTTGACAGATAATTGGCAACCAGTTTACTCCTGGTAGCTGCTTTGCAATATCTCGCTCATCTGCAAGTTCAGAGAGTTTATCTCTGGCTTGGCGGACGGAATTAAATAAAGATTCCCCTTGAGAAAAAGAGCTTAAAAAATATTGGAGAAACTTTTGTGCTAATTTATCTGGTACTTCTTCGCGCCAGACAATAATGTAGGGAAGATTTAAAGAAGCTAATTGCCTTGCTAAACCTAAACCATTACAAGAATTGAAGATGGCTAATTTTAAACCTTTGTTAATTGCTGTCGAGAGGGTTCTTTTGATTTCTGCTAAACTTAAACTATCATTAGGATTAATATTGATGACACCTATTTGACCATCAGCTTGAGTTTCACTATGACCGCCAAAAAACAGAATATCGCAAGGTTCTTCCCAGAGGGCGTTAAATTCTGAACGATTTGGTTCAGTAAGAACAATAAGTTCCGCTGCTCGTTTGTGCAATTTTTGGAGCAATTCCTTATCTACATTAGTATCAATGTTTGTACTATCTCCAAAAATACTGAGAATTCTAGCTCTTCTAATTTTACTAGCAGTCGATGATTTTTTAGACGTGGTAGAACTTGCAACACACGAGTGAAAACGAACAGCCGCTTCACAAGAGAAATTTTGAGCCAAAAAATCCCATTCCTGCCAAGGCAGTCGATGTAAAATATCCTTGGTTGTCTGTGAGCCAACTTTCTGTGTGTTGATAACCAAACGAATTTCTGGCTGGGGGTGTTTTGGCAATGCTTGTTTTAATTCTGATTGAATAGGGTAAAGCCACTGATGAAGGTGACTACATAAACGCTGGGCAGAATCGTAACAATCTGTATTGGAAATATGAGTAACTTGGTTCTTTTTAAAACCACCTCTAGAATGCTGTAGTAACAAGTAGTATTGCTCTTTCCAACGTTGATAGGAAACTGGAATTTCCGGATTTGGGGGTAATTGTACTTCTAGTTGTGTGATGTTACGCTGTGCGTTTGCGATCATCACCTCAAGATTGAGATTACCAAACCCGCACTCAAAGTTTCCGTCACCAAACTCCAAGTTTACCCATATTTCCATAAACAACCAGCCTAAATTAGTTGACTTAAAGCATGACTATTTTTGTTCTAAAAAAAATCCTAAAATCAATAATTAAAAACAAAAAAAGATTAACAAACTGCAGAAAATACTATTACTTTTTTTATCCTTGTCTTTTTTTAAGGTAGCATGCAACCCTGCTTTTCTATTTATCCGCTGCTATTAATTGTTGCTGATTTATATTAAATTCAGCCTGCTTGATGCTGCGAGCATCACTACTCTCACGACGAGTTGGAACCCCGCGATTAGGTGGTATTCGAGCTTGTATCTGATTCTGTTTAATAGTTTTGACGGTTCGAGGTGTATTTTGCAAGAGCAATAAATTATGTGTCTCTGCATAGTTAGCGGATACAGTTATTATTCCTACTATAGGAATCCGGTTTGATGAGTGTGAATTGACAAAGTAGAGGTAGGGAACACAACGACCAAGCTCAGTGCATCGCGCTTAACGCTTAACAGGGAAAGCTTAATAGGGAACACCCGAACGCTTAACATAAACTGTACTGAATTCCGTTCAAAAATCAAATAGGAATTCTATAGTAACGAAATAATAACATATTATGATTTCATTTTTTCTCCTTGATAAAACTTTTCATAATACAACTTCACCAGTGCGTAGTAGGTCAATTTATATCTTGCACCTGGTCAAAAATGTCAAAAGTATTACATTTTATTTCACTCCGTTTTGTCCGCCTAGGACTGTAATACCGTTTCACTTTAAAGTTAGAACAAACGCGGGTAAGTGGGGGAGTAGGTGAGACAGCGCTCTTGGTAGGGTTTCCAACGCCCTATGGCGCTCCGCCACGGCAAAAGGCTATCGGGAACCCGAAGGGGGAAGTAGGGGGAGTCAAATGTATCAAGATTTTTGTGAAAGGGTATAAGTCCCAGGCTAATAGGTAAAGTCCATTAAAATGGAACGGCACGTGCTACAACGGGGGGAACTCCCCTTCAAGCATTTGTTGGGTTTCGCAAAGCCTCAAACCAACCTAAAATTACCCTTAACTGAACCGTATTGAAACATAAAATCTGTGTATGGTGTGCATTAGCAACAGAGTACGGCACTAAAGTTTATGGCTTAGGTGCGCTTTTGACTCCTACATTACGCAACGTCTTAAATAGTTTATGGCTTAGGTGCGCTTTTGACTCCTACATTACGCAACGTCTTAAATTTAACTCTAATTGCTCTGGTTAATTTTTCGTTAGATACTTATAAATTTTTCCACCCACCTACTTAACTGAACTGTATTGATGTATTTACCGAAAAAACTCATAAGTAGTGATTCAGGGCTAATATAGCAGTCCTATTTCATTTGTGAAAAAACAAAGTAAATTTGTAGATTCTTCTTCCCTGTTAAGCGTTAAGCGTTCCCTACCTCAACGAGTAATTTCACAACTCCTGCACGGATTGCTATAACTATTTTATCAAATATTCAAACTGTTATTCAATAACAGTTTGAATGTCGTATTTTCTTATAATAAGCACGGATTCAACAAAGTATGAAAGAAACAGAATTAAAACATCATTTTTGTTAAATGATGACAAAACGAAATCAAAAAAGGCGTTAAAACATTGATCAACACTAGTGATAGATAAACACCATGTTGGAATCTCAAAATACCTTAAGCTCTTCAACTTTAGGAGCGGCAAATTCTTCTAGGGCATTAAATATTCAACCCACAAATAGTTTTGAGAAAGATGGTCTTTTAAATAATACTTCGAGCCTGAGTGCCTCTTCACAATCTTTATTAGATGCAGATCAAGAGTCTTATGATACAGCAATAACCCTTCCGAATATTGCTAATCCTAATCCTAATCCTAATCCCATATTTACAAGCGCAGCAATTTTTCCTGATTTTAATGGTGATGGAAAGAAGGACAAGTTTTGGCGTAACCCTCAAACTGGTGAAAACGCTATCTGGCTAATGGATGGTACAAATGTTGCCTCTCAGGCTGCGTTGAAAACAATGAGTTCAGATTGGGACGCTAAATTTGCAGATTTCAACGGTGACGGCAAAACTGACGTCATCTGGCGCAATACCAAAACGGGTGATAACACCATTTGGCTGATGGATGGCACAAATATTGCCTCAGAGGCAGCTGTGGCGAATGTCCCTACAGACTGGACTTTCAGTCCTGGTGAGTTCAATGGTGACGGCAAAACCGACCTTGGATGGCACAATACAAAAACCGGTGAGAATGCTGTATGGCTGATGGATGGAACACAGGTTCTGGCTTCGTCTGCTTTGGAGGCGGTTAATCCAAACTGGACAGGGACTATTGGTGATTTCAACGGTGATGGTAAAACTGACACCTTATGGCGTGATAAAACAACAGGTGAAAACACTCTTTGGATAACCAATGGTAACACCGTTACTAAAACTGCATTGCCAACCCTTGGTACAGATTGGCAGCCTAGTCTTGCAGATTTCAATGGTGATGGTAAAACCGACATCCTCTGGCGTAATGATAAAACAGGTGAGAACTCTACCTGGCTAATGGATGGCTCAAACGTTGTTTCTCAGACTGCCTTACCGACACAAAGTGCAGGTTGGACATCCAGTGTTGGTGATTTTGATGGTAATGGTAAGACAGATCTGCTTTGGTCTAATCAGCAGACAGGTGAGAGCAAGATTTGGACCATGGATGGTGCAAATGTTGTCAGTGACACTGCTTTACCGACACAAAGTGCAGCTTGGAAACCAAGTATTAGCGATGTTGATGGAGATGGCAAGACTGATATCTTCTGGCGCAATTACCAAACAGGTGAGAACAAGGTTTGGCAGATGAATGGTTCTACCCCTACTGAATCTGCTCTACCGACAGTTGACAAAGCGTGGCAGACTGCCTAAGAATTTTTGTATAATTCGTAATTTGTGATTCGTAATTGATTTGTTCTTGCAAGTCATCAATGACAAATTATTTGAGATTTAACTGAAATGTTCAGATTCCCGACTTCTTATAAAAGTCGGGAATTTTGTTGTTGACACACGCGAGTGCGTGCCCGTAGCGGCTCAGGATTTAAGACTGCTATAGCAACTTTATATAGAAGTAGTAGAATGCATCTTCTGTATAAATATGTCTGGTTTTCTGGCATGCTCACTGTAGCCGATGATAGCTATTTAATTCGAGGCTATATTACACGCAATTGATAACTACTACGCTCATCTGTGTTATTAACAACATATTTGTTATTAGCAAATACAGTTTGATCACAAATAACAAAAATAACAGATGTTATGTCTTAACAGAAACATGCAAAAAAAACAGTTAAAAAAATAATGAACACTAGTCATAAACAAACATTATGTTTGCATCTGGGATCTTGGACTCTTCTAAAAGTACTAGTGCACTCCAATCTCTCCCAACCTCCGATAATTTTATAAACACGGATGGTTTGAATTCTGTTATAGGCATTGGACGCTCTTCTTTGCCATCACTGCTAGAAGATTCGATGCAGCCTGTAGATACTGTCACTACAAAAACAAATTCTAATCCTAATCGTTTGTTCAGTAGTACGGGAATTGTTGCCGATTTTAACGGTGATGGCAAAACTGACAGATTGTGGCGCAATTCTCAAACAGGTGAAACTGCTGTTTGGCTTATGGATGGCTCAAAGCCGACAGCCGGATCCTTACCGAAGGTAGACTCATCTTGGGACTTTGCTTATGCCGATTTTAACCGTGATGGCAAAACTGACATCTTTTGGCACAATAAGACTACGGGTGAGAACTCCATTTGGCTGATGGATGGCACAAAAATAGCTTCTGCGGTTAATTTGGAGAAAGTCGATCCATCGTGGACTGCTAGCATTGCTGATTTTAATGGCGATGGTAGAAGCGATATTTTCTGGCGCAATTCCAAAACTGGTGAAAATGCCACTTGGCTGATGGATGGCACAACAGTAACCAGTGCAGCTTTTTTGCCCAAAACTGATTCACAATGGTCTTACAGTATTGTTGATTTCGATGGTAATGGCAAAAGCGACATCTTTTGGCGTAATCAAACAACGGGAGAAAATGCTATTTGGTTTGTAAATGGTACCGACACATCAGAATATTCTCTATCGAAAGTAGATCCGTCTTGGAATTATAGCCTTGGCGATTTTAACGGTGATGGTAAAACCGACTTGCTCTGGCACAATAATCAAACGGATGAAAATGCTGTTTGGCTGATGAATGGTATTTTCGTCAGCTCAGGTTCTCTGGACAAGAAAGATTCTTCCTGGAAATCTAGTATTGGTGATTTCAACGGTGACGGCAAGAGTGACATCTTCTGGCATAATGCTCAAACTGGTGAAAACACTGCTTGGTTGATGGATGGCACATCCGTTGAGACTGCAGCTTTTCTGCCCGCAACTGATCCAGCTTGGCAACCCAGCATTGGCGATTACAATGGTGATGGCAAGAGTGACATCTTTTGGCGTAGATACGACACTGGTGAGAATAGTATCTGGCAGATGAATGGTACTACAGTTTCTGCATCTTCTACAGATGCTGTTCCGGTAGAGTGGTCTGTTTTCTAGAAATTTGTGGTGATGCAGATTATAAACAATGTACACGTAGATGATCGAGTTATCATCTGCGTGCATGTTTTTTTATCTTTTCATCCTTTCTTCTAAGGCTTCTCGTGCGTGTTCTCGATCATCAAAATGGATTTTTTCTGTTCCAAGAATTTGGTAGTCTTCGTGACCTTTTCCGGCAAGTAAAACGCCGTCTCCAGGTTGTGCTTGCAATATGGCAGTACGAATGGCGGTTGCGCGATCGCCCATCACTATCGGCTTTACTGTTTCTGGAATTCCTTCTAAAATATCCTGCAAAATCCTTTCTGGGTCTTCAGTACGGGGATTATCGGATGTCACTACAGCGACATCTGCTAATTGAGCAGCTATTTTACCCATTTTCGGGCGTTTGGTGCGATCGCGATCGCCTCCACACCCAAACACGCAAATCATTTTCCCTGGAATAAACGCTCGCGTTGCTTTGAGCAAATTCTCCAAACTATCTGGTGTGTGGGCATAATCCACAATAACACTGATATCTTGCTCCGGAAGAATTTGTACTCTTTCCATCCGTCCCGGAACTCCGGGAAACTCAGGTATAACAGATGCGACTAACTGTAAATCTAACCCCAAGTGTAAAACTGCTCCTACTGCTGCCAGTAAATTTTCTAGGTTATATTGACCAACAAGCGGTGAACGAAAAGCAACCTCACCTTTTGGTGTATGCAATGTACCACTGACACCATTCGGTTCATAACTCAGGTTACTCATCCACAAATCAGCTGTAGAATCATTAACACTATAACTCCAGACTTTCTCTGCGTTTAAGGATGCTATTAACCGCTTGCCGTAGGAGTCATCAGCGTTAATGATTGCCCGTCCCTTAAGATATTGAGGACTAAACAGCAGTGCTTTTGCTGTAAAATAATCTTCCATATCAAGGTGAAAGTCCAGATGGTCTTGGGTAAGATTGCTAAACACCCCTACCTCGAACTGACAACCCAAAATTCGACCCTGCGCCAAAGCGTGGGAACTCACTTCCATCACTCCGTACTCATTCCCAGCATCAAAAGCCGTCGCTAGCTGCTGTTGCAGTTCCACTGCAAACGGTGTTGTATAAGCAGCAGTTTGGACAAAACCATGCCAACGAGTGTAGAGAGTCCCCATTAAAGCTGTTGGCAGATTTGCTTGATGCAGAAAATACTCAATCAGGTGGGTGGTTGTGGTTTTACCATTTGTGCCCGTCACACCTACAAGTTTGAGTTTTTGTCCAGGATAGTCGTAGAAAGTCGCTGCTAATTGGGCACAGGCTTTTGTGATGTTATCAGTGCTGATCACACAAGCAGATGGTGTCGGTGGATGTTTCTGTGCTGCTTGAGGAGAAATAATTGCAGCTACAGCACCAGCGGCGATCGCACTTTGCCAAAAGTCTCCACCATCAACTCGTGTTCCAGGCATCCCAATAAACAAATCTCCCGCAACGCAAGCATGGGAATTTGTCTTTAAATTCTTGATTTCGGCATCCATTGCTGGATGTTGTGGTAACTGCACAACATCATCTACAGTCGCTAGTAACTCCCGCAGTTTCATTTTGTGAACCTCGTCACACATTCTGATTTTGCTTATTTTGCACTATGTTTTCTGTTTATACAAATACTTTGAGTTAATTGAATTGGGAATAGGCAACGGGCAACAGGAGTTTTTGGTTGACACTCTGCGCTCTTTTGACACGCAGATTCTTGCGTCCCAGGAATTCCAACGAATTTACCCTCCGCGCATTTCATTTTCGACATAAATAACGTTTGATTGTCAATTCATTCAATTTCTTGACAATCAAACTTCGGAGCTTTCATGCTTCCGTTTGAATCCCCATAAAAATTTAAACCCCCACCCAAAACTTACCACTTAATAGTTGTGCGGGCAATACGGTTCGGTGAAGGGGTAAAGGTGCTTCCCACGAACTTTAATCCTTGCCCTTTAACACTTCGGCTCACTTCGACGCTGCTTACAGAATTTCCTGTTCCCAATAATCGCTGTTCTCTTATTCGATCAATTGGAAAAAACTTTTCGATTAACTGTACTTGGCTTATCTGCTATTAAAAAAAAAGTGGGAGCAGGCATACCAAACGCCATTAAAGCTCCCACTTACCATTTACCGCTGAAGAGACAGGAATATGTACAGACACTGCCAGTGATTTAGGGGGCTAATGTGCAGGTTAAAGACAATGCCTGTACGGGCTAAATATTCCTGGTGCGGCAAATGTAAACTTGATTATTCATATTGATTTTTCTCAACAACTAGTCAGTAGATCATTTTGTGATATACTTTCTATTTCTTTGGTGATTTTTGGTAGAAGGTGTATCACACTTTATGGTATGTGATACACCCTGATAACAACACCCTTGAAGTCGTTTACCTTCTTTAATTTAATCGATTTACTCATAGCTTGGTTGCCACTTTGGCAGTTTTTTTATTTTTTGAAAGCTCATCAATAACAACACAATTTTAGATTTTATCTTTGAAAAATTCTTTATTTCATATTAGTCAAGTTAAGTAAAAAAAAAGAGTGGGAGCAAGCATACCAAACGCTATCAAAGCTCCCACTTACCATTTACCGCTGAAGAGACAGGAATATGTACAGACACTGCCAGTGATTTAGGGGGCTAATGTGCAGGTCAAGGACAATGCCTGTACGGGCTGAATATTCCTGGCGCGGTAAATGTAAACTTGATTATTCATATTGATTTCTCTCAACAACTAGTCAGTAGATCATTTGAGGATATACTTTCTGTTTCTTGGGTAATTTTTGTGAAAGATGTATCACACTTTATGGTATGTGATACACCCTGATAACAAAACCCTTGAAGTCGTTTACCTTCTTTAATTTAATCGATTCACTCATAGCTTGGTTGCCACTTTGGCAATTTTTTTATTTTTTTTGCAAACTACCTAACACAACATAAATTAGTAATCAGTCCAGATAGTTCCTCACTTTTGTGGCTGAATCACTATGAGTATAGCTTAACTTGAGGAAAGTACAAAAATCGTCCTTCACAAGGCTCTCAAGTCTACTTTTGTGCTTCTTTCTGTCACAAATTAGTGTGGGGTTAGACCCCTGATTTCGTATGAATAAATGATGGGTTAGACCCCTTATGATTCTATAAATAAATGATGGGTCATACCCCTTAATCCGTAGTAATTTATAATTTCATGTGTTGTCTGAAAGTTAGAGTTTGATTACACACCTAAAGTATGCCAGTTGGTGAGTGTAAGCGCTCTTGCTGATTCCCCAATGATATGATGTCCGCCAAGTCACCCATAATAAAAGCATCTCTGTTTCTTGGCGTCTGGTATGTCTTTGCAGGATAAATTATGGCAGGTCAATTTGAACTGATATCTAGCACCCTCCGGGTTCGCCCTATGGCTAACGCCACGCCTTACGGTGAGACCAGCGCTGCGGGAGGGAAAGCCGTCATTCGCGCTGGTCTCACCAGATACCTAGGTCGGGAGACCCTCATCAAGTACTGGCTCCCTTACACCCCTACAACGCCAGGTGCTTCAAGTCGGGAAACCCGCCCAACGCACTGGCTCCCCTTACACCCTTACACCCCTGTGTTTCTCCAGAGTTTGAAGGCAAAGTTGCAATTATTATAGGTGGAAGTTCTGGAATCGGTCGGGCGACGGCGATGCTCCAGCAGGGAGCCGAAGCATTGCTGATCGCCTTTGGTAAAGCAGGCGCAAAAGTTGTCGTTGCGGCTCGTCGTGACTCTGAAGGCGAAGAAACCGTGAGTCAGTCTTTGGTTGTAGATGGCGGTTATGTAGCTACCTGATGCTTTGTAAACACTTAGCAAAAATGTTATTGGCAATCAAAAATGCGACTTTTTTTGAAACACAATCTTTCACTGCTAAGCACAGCAGATGAAGTCTAGAAATTTCAAACTTCAATACGGTTTAGTGAATTGTGCTAATTTTTATGTATAGCAGTCGCCAGGTAGATTAGGACACGAACTAATGAGAAAACATGGTCACCAAGAGACTTTCAAGTCTGTTAAGAGCGATGCATTGAGCGTGGTCGTTGTGTTCCCTGTTCCCTGTTAAGCGTTCCCTGCTATATTAATCTTTACGTATAATGGTTGACAATGGAGTATGTTTGCGCATATCCAATATATTTGCCAGAGATTCTTTACCCTGACTCGGCGAGACATTTTGTTCTGGTGGTAAAACTGTGACTACAGTTTCTGTTCGCTTGGGCATTGCGACAACAGGCGTCCTTGGTTTTGATGGCACAAAAGCTGGTACGTTCTTCTTGGGACGGGGTTTTGATGCTGGACGACGTTTTGCTAAGCGTTTTTGATAGCGGTTAATGTTATTTGTGACTTCTTGAGGCTGTGCCCGACGGTTTAGCAGTAGGAATATTATTAAGGTACCACTACCACAACTCAGAGCAATAGCAGCCACCATCCATAAAGGTGTAGGGTTGATTGCTTTGGAGGGTGCTTTAATTGGTTTGATAATTTCAGCTTGGGCGATTTCTGCTTCCTCTGGTTGCATATGCCCCACATAGCCCAAGCTGTACAAGGCAGCAGCAGTACTACCTAGAGAAATCAATAACAACCCTGCTGGCAATAGCCAAGTATGACGTACAAGCAGATTTATCAGGAAATTTTTATTCCCTGTCGTTGGTGGAACTTTCTTCCCCGACTTGGGTATAGGTGCTTTTGATTGCGATGACTGCTGCTGTATACTCTGGCTATTTTCCATAGTTGCTTTGCTCATTTTAACCCTCCAGTTTTAGATTATACTGAAGGGTTAACCAGGATGTATCCGTAGAAACTCATGTAGTTTCAGTATAGTTTCTTAAAATACTAGTAACTTAATCTGATATTTGTTTCTACGCTATTTGTATTTATTAATACTTTTTGCTAGAGGGCGGGAAATCAGTTTTCCTCTTGCGTTGTTGAGGAAGCAGAATGTCTTTCGAGAGCCAGTTGGATTAATCTATCAACTAATTGGGGGAAAGAAACACCGCTATGCGCCCAAAGTAAAGGGTACATACTTGTTGCTGTAAAGCCTGGTAATGTGTTGATTTCGTTAATGAAAACTTCTCCTGTAGCTTCGACGTAGAAAAAATCTACTCTTGCCAATCCAGCAGCGTCAACAGCAATAAAGGCGCGCATTGCCATTTCCTGAATTTGACGAGTGACAGCTTCCGGTACAGGTGCTGGAATCAGTAAACCTGCTTTTCCTTCTGTGTATTTAGTATCGTAATCGTAATAATCGCTTGCGTAAGTAATTTCACCCATAACTGAAGCTTTCGGACTATCATTTCCTAAAACGGCACACTCTAATTCTCGTACGACAACTCCAGCTTCAACGATTATCCTTCGGTCGTAGCTGGCGGCGTTATCTAATGCTGCTTCTAATTCTGGTCTTGTTCGCACTTTGGCAATACCGACCGATGAACCTAAATTAGCAGGTTTGACAAAGCACGGATAACCCAAAGTCGCCTCAATTTCGTCACACAGTTTGGGGAAAACACAAGGATTCGACCAAATTTGCGCTCTATTTAACGCTTTGTATTTTACCTGCGGCAATCCCGCTTGGGCAAAGGCTGTTTTCATGGCAATTTTATCCATTCCCACCGCCGAACCCAACACTCCAGAACCAACAAAGGGAACCTGCATTAAGGTGAGTAACCCTTGTATTGTGCCATCTTCACCGTTGGGACCGTGGAGAATGGGAAACCAAACGTCTACTTCTGCAACTTGGGAAGGAGATTGCCAACGGCCCAGAACTTGATTTTTGGCAACTGATAATTGATCATTAGGTGTACTTGGCAATTGCAGCGGTGTTCCGGATTCCAAAACTTGTTGCGGCACATCCCCTGCTAGCCAACGTCCATCTTTCTGGATGTAGAAAGGCAAGATTTCATACTTATCAGTATTTTGCTCTGTCGTTAAAGCTCTGGCGATCGCCCGCGCTGAACTTATAGAAACTTCATGTTCTCCCGAACGACCACCAAAAAGCAATCCCACCCGCAGCTTTGTCATCGGAAATACCTCTGTCACGCCTCAAATTCAGATAGCGTAGCACAACTTGGCAAAGTTGCTCTATTTTTCTTGACTGAGCCATCACAGACACAAACTCAAATTCTAATAAGATTTTTCCGAGAAAGTGTTGATTGTATAAAACCCTGAAAAATTCGCTGATGATTGGGATCATTTGGAGAAAGTTCTGGATGCCATTGAACACCTATTGCCCAAGGATGATGTTCATGTTCGATTGCTTCAATCACTCCATCTTTCAATGCATATGCAACAGCATGCCAACCAGGCGGGATTCTACGTGCAGCTTGGTGATGAAATGAAACCACAGATATTTGAGTTTTTTGAATCAACTTTGCCAGACGGCTATTTGGATTGATTTTGATTATATGCTCTGTAGATTGCCACAGTCCTGGTTCTGGTTCTAGTCTATGCAAGACGGATGTACCATACTTATCTGGTATATCAGGAATGAGAGTACCACCAGATACTACAGTCAAGATTTGCAATCCTCTGCAAATGCCTAACACTGGTATGTGGTTATCTAAAGCAAAGCGTGCTATTTGGAGTTCAAAAACATCTCTATGTGAATCTACAGAATAAATCTTAGGATGAAACGAGCCATTGTAAAAAACTGGATCAATATCTCCACCACCAGAAAGAATAAGACCATCAAGAGGCTCAAGGAGTTTTAATGGCTCAACCTCTGTTGCTGGCAACAAAACTGGCACACCACCTGCGGCTTGTACAGCATTTGAGTAAGCACTGAGTGGGGATACAGCAGTTGCTTGCTGACGACCATAGGTTGTGATACCAATCTGTGGGGGTTTGGATTCTTGACTCATGGTTTTTGCACACTCTATCACGCCTCAAATTCAGATAGCGTAGCACATCCGGGCAAAGTTGCTGTATCTTGTATTTGTTTGCTCTAGTATTTGTAAATAGCTCCATTTTTAGCTATGTTAATCACATGATAACCTGTAGTTCGAGCAGGCATAATTGTGATTGTCAGAACATTATTCGTAACAGAAGTTTCATACCTCAAACCGCTTGCTTCTTGAGTTGCAGCTTCTTGCGAAGGATCGTAAACGGCAATGTTAACTGGTAGGGAAATATTTTTGAGTTGTGTATTAGCTCCCACAGATAAATCGTTATCCGCACGCCCATCAAGAAAATTGTATTTCAAAGCAGACTTTGTTTGATTGACTAGGACAACTGCAAATGGGCTTTTTGGATTGACTCGTGCGATCGGTTGCCAATAGCCAGGTTGATACGTGCGTGCGGGTGGGTTTTGTGGTGTATTTTGAGCTAGGACTGGAGTAATCCCTATAGCCAAAAAAACTCCTATTACAAACTTTAACTGTCTCCAAGTTAGTTGCTGCATACTTACCTGTTCACTAAAAGAAAAAATGCATGTTCCGAATACTTCGACGTAATTAATACTTACAGGTTCTCACCAGCACTTTTTCTTTGCAAGCGAACTGCGAAACCGCAGCCAAAAAGCGCGATATCGAACCATCCAATCAAACCAAAAGTTCCTCTAACGCTGACAGCTAGCAAACCAAGACCGGAATCTCCTCACCTGTTAAGCTAAAAGCACGAACTTCGGTAATTTTTACTTGAACCAACTTGCCCTTAAGTTTATTGATATCACCAGTGAAAAAGGTGAGACGGTTTCCACGGGTACGTCCCATGACTTGGGTTTTGTCTTTGGTGTTTTGGTCTTCCACTAGGACTTCTTCAGTGCGTCCCATGTAACGTTGCGATCGCTCGGCTGCTTTCATACCAACAAGATGATTGAGTCGTTGCAGGCGATCGCTCTTGGTTTCTTCACTCAATTGCTCATCCCAAATTGCTGCTGGTGTTCCTGGACGTGGAGAATACGCTGCTGTATTCAACAAATCAAAGCCAATATCATCTACCAATTTGAGAGTATTTTCAAACTGTTGTTCTGTCTCACCCGGAAAACCCACAATTGCATCAGCACTAATCGACGCATCTGGCATATACCGCCGAATTGTATCGATTATCCGGCGATATTTCTCATGAGTGTAACCCCGACTCATGCGCTTTAGAACTTCGTTATCTCCAGATTGGAAGGGAATGTGGAAGTGTTCGCACACCTTGGGTAATTCTGCACAAGCTTTGATCAGGCGTTCGGTGAAATAACGGGGATGAGAAGTGGCAAACCGAATCCGCTCAATTCCTGGCACATCATGGACATAGTAAAGTAAATCTGTCAAAGTGTGCAAATGGCGACCTTGCGGCGTGACTCCCGGCAAATCTCGCCCGTAAGCATCAATATTTTGACCGAGTAAAGTCACTTCTCTATAACCAAGCCGCGCTATTTCTTCCATTTCCGCGCGAATTGCTTCGGGTGTACGGGATTGCTCCACACCGCGTACATTTGGAACCACACAGTAAGTGCAGCGTTCATTACAGCCATAAATCACATTCACCCAAGCGCTGACATTACTATCCCGTCGCGGCTTGGTGATATCTTCCATAATGTGAACGGGTTCAGTTGCGACAACTTGGTTACCGTCAAACACTTGTTGTAGCAAATCATTCAAACGGTTAGTGTGTTGCGGTCCCATCACCAGGTCTAATTCTGGCACACGCCGCAACAGTGCTTCGCCTTCCTGCTGGGCAACACAACCTGAAACAACGATAGTTAAGTCTGGTTGCTCATGTTTACGCTTTGCTTGTCTACCAAGATATGAATATACTTTTTGCTCAGCATTATCTCTGATTGTACAAGTATTGTAGAGAATCAAATCTGCTTGATTTGGGTCTTCTGACCACTCAAAGCCCATGTCTTCTAAGATGCCAGCCATACGTTCTGAGTCGGCTTTGTTCATTTGGCAACCGAAGGTGGTGATGTGATAGCGTCGGGATGAAGTGGTCATGGTAACTTCCAAAGGGAATGAGATCGCGAATTGCACTAATGAAAATTATAGATTTTCGATACTATAAATAATGTAGTTTTGTACTACATACAATATTATTCTTAATTTTGCGTAAAAACTCCCCGTCTCATTCGTAGAAGGGTTTGAAGTGGTACGGGAGTCTTATCGCATCATTTTATATTAATGTTTCGATATTTACAACAAATTACCGAACTTTTGGAGTTAAGCAGGAGGTTTCAATGGATGAAGATGTTTTAAATTATCAACTGCGACAGTTAGTAAACGAAGCACAACAACATCCGCCTAAGAGTCGTGAACGAAGGAAAGCGTTGAATCGGTTAATCAAAAAAATTCAGGATTCCGGAAAAATAAAAAGATTTACAGAATGGGAAGATTATCCTCATTTTCAAGACATTTATGACGAAGCACTGGGAAAAACCTGGATGAAAATTTGCGAAAATATCCATAATTACAATCCACAACATCCGGTTATGGCTTGGGTAAATCAAATAATGAACTCACGGTTTTTTGAGATTCTCAGACAAGCCAGACGACAACAAGCAATCTTCTGTCTGGATGAATTATATAGTTTGGAAGTTGGTTTTGATAATTCGGCGAAAGGGCAATTGTCTAGAGTTCGCAAAGAACTAAAAGAAAAAGAAGTATCTCAAACCTACGAAAATAGCGAAAATTATTTACTTAGAGAATTTATCAAAGATGATCCAGAAAGGATTTTACAGATTACTTACATCGGAAATGACATAAATGCCAATTTGCAACGAATTTTATTAATGAGATTAGATGGAGAAGAGTGGAAGTATATATCGGAAAAATTAGATCATCCAATACCAAGACTTTCTGAGCTTTACCAACGGAGTCTAAAAAAGCGTAAGATTATCGATTATTTTCGTAGATATTTACAGTAGTTTACAATCATTCACTCTTTGCACTTCAACATTAAGGATAATTAATTATGAACGCTAACGCTGAACAAATATCTTTTAGAGTTCCTTTGAGTTTTGAGGCTCATGATAAGGCTGATAAGCGCAGACAAGGGATATCAAACAATGAAAATGCCAGAAAAATATATCTCAATACTTTAGCTGTATATGCAGTAGATTCTTATCTTCGCTGTATGGATTTTGAAACCAATCAAGAAGAAGAAGATAATTACAATCCTTGGATGCGGAGTTTAATAGATGTAGCAGAGTTAGAAGTCAAAAATATTGGAAAGTTAGAGTGTCGTCCTGTTTTACCAAATGCAGAATATTTGGAGATTCCGCCAGAGGTTAGATTTGATAGAGTTGGCTATGTAGCCGTGCAGCTGAGCGAATCTTTAAAATCAGCGACGATTCTAGGTTTTACAACTCAAGCAGCCGCAAAAGTTTCTCTGAGTCAGTTGCAATCAGTAGACGATTTACTCGATTATTTGACGGAGAAAGAACAAGCAGCAACAGTTAGTCTTCAGCAATGGATAAAAGGAGTTATTACAGAAGGCTGGCAGACAATTGATGAACTTTTACATCCGCAACAAATCGAATGGATGGGGTGTAGAAGTTTCAGTATCACACGCGGTAGAAAAATTGATTTGGGTTTGGAGTTAAATGGCGAATCTGTTGCTTTGATTGTGACGCTCGCAGCAGAAAATCAGTTAGCAATTAAAAATCAAGATGAAGTGAAAATTTTGATACAAGTGTCTCTCCCTAAAGATGAATATATACCTGGGGAAAAAGTGTATATATCTGAAGGATTAAAGGTGGCTGTGATTGATGATCAGGGAGAGGAAGTTTTAGATACGACTTCTCGGCAGAAAGATAATTGGATTGAAGTCGAATTTAGCGCTGATTTTGGGGAGACATTTAGTATTGATGTCATTTTAGGAGAGTCGAAAGTAAGACAAGAGTTCGTTGTGTGATAAGTATATTGCGTGGGGGCGATCGCAATACGGTTCGGTTAACGTTTTAATCTTTTGAAGATCCCCCCAACCCCCCTTAAAAAGGGGGGCTTTTAACCCTCTTTTACCCCCTTTTTAAGGGGGTCGCCGCAGGCGGGGGGATCTTAACCGAACCGTATTGGGGGCGATCGCTCTACCGTGTTCCTACTTTCTTATAGCCCTTCGTCCCTACAAAAAAAAATCATTTACATTGCTTATGAAAAAATTAGTGCTGCTCAAGTTTTATGGTAAGATTAATTCCGAACTTAATGTAACTTTAGAAATTGCTAATGATGGAGAAACACCTCATCGAACAATCACAGCTAAGTTACCAGGCAATACGACTATTACCCCATTATTAAATACATGGCACAATACCTATCGCAGTCGGTATGGTCAATTTAGAATTAAAGCTATTCAAGTTCGCAGCATTAATATTCAATCTCTGAATGAAGAGTGCGAAAAGCAATCAATAAACTTACTGGAGAATTTTAATTCTTGGCTAGCTTCAGCATCTTTTGACTCAATTGTCAATTGTTTAAAGGAATTAGAACCAGAAAATGAAATCAGAATAATTATTACAACTTCTTGCCATGAATTACGTCAGCTACCCTGGCATTTGTGGGATATTTTAAGTAAGTTTCCACTGGTAGAAGTGGCTTTAAGCTCACCCAATGCTGAACGTGGGGAAAGACCTTACCGAGAAAAGATTAGAATTTTAATTATTTTAGGCGATCGCACGGGAATTAATATAGACGAAGATAAGCAATATTTGCAAAGTTTCTGTGGCAATGATGCCGAAATTATTTTAACTGACAACCCATCCCGCCAGGAATTAAATCATTACCTGCAAGATAATCTAGGGTGGGATATGTTGTTTTTCTCTGGACATTCCCAAACTCAAGGAATGCAGGGAAGGATTTATTTAAATAACTGTGATAGTTTGACGATGGCAGAATTGAGAGATGCTTTGCAAGTGGCGATAAAAAGACGATTGCAAATAGCGTTTTTTAATTCTTGCGATGGTTTGGGTATTGCCTACGAATTAGAACAATTGAATATTCCGCAAGTGATTGTCATGCGGGAACCTGTACCAGATCAGGTAGCGCAGAAGTTTTTGAAGTATTTTTTACAAGAGTTTACTAGTGGAAAGTCTCTCTATATTTCTGTGAGAAATGCGCGGAGTGAGTTACAAAAACTTGAGTCAGAATTTCCTTGTGCAAGTTGGTTGCCTGTTATTGTCCAAAATCAGACGGAAATACCACCAACTTGGCAAAGTTTGGGGATAATTTCTTTTTGTCCCTATCAAGGGTTAGCGGCGTTTGGGGAAGCGAACGCCCAGTATTTTTTTGGTAGAGAGAAGGCGACTTTGCAGCTTGTATCCTCCGTTAACAGCAAGCCGTTAGTTGCTGTGGTTGGTGCTTCTGGAAGCGGAAAGTCATCGTTGGTGTTTGCTGGTTTAATTCCTCAGTTGCGTCGGGATACTGTTAATAGTTGGCTGATTCTCTCGTTTCGTCCTTTGAAAAATCCTTTTGAGTCGTTAGCGTTGGCGTTGGCATCAGCGTTTAACTTGGAGGATGGCGACGATCGCCACTTACTCGAAGCTAAACTAGAACTCCAATTGCGACAAGATACGTCAACTCTGCAAACAACTATCGAAAGCATCCAAACTTTATCTCCCGACTCGCAGCGCCGATTGTTGCTTGTTGGCGATCAATTTGAAGAAATTTATACGCTTTGCGCGGATGCATCGGAACGCAAAATCTTTTTAGATGGATTGCTGCAAGCGGTGAACAATGCACCGTTTTTTACTCTGGTGCTTACTTTGCGGGCGGACTTTTTTAGCAAGGCGCTTGATGATTACGAACCTTTTGGCAAAGCGTTGCAGAATTATCAACCAGAATTACTGGTGCGGATGAACCGGGAAGAATTAGAACGGTGGAAAATTCCTTACAGGAAATATTTGGAAACCTTGGATAGCAGGGGAAACACAGATGCAAACTCTATCGACATTGCTAAAGGTGGTAGAAGAGTTTCAAGTTAAAACCCTTAAAGGTCATACAGCCCCCGTTAATAGCGTCAGCTTTAGCCCAGATGGCAAAACCCTTGCTTCCGGGGCTAATGAAAATACGGTGAAACTTTGGGATATCAACAGTGGCAAGGAAATTAAAATTCTCAAAGGTCATACAGACTCCGTTAATAGTGTTAGCTTTAGCCCGGATGGTAAAATCCTTGCTTCGGCATCTAGTGACAAAACAGTGAAACTGTGGGATCTCAACACTGGTAGAGAAATTAAAACACTTATTGGGCATACAGAACATGTTACAAGCGTCAGCTTTAGCCCGAATGGCAAAAGCTGACGCTTCGGCATCTAGTGACAAAACAGTGAAACTGTGGGATCTCAACAGTGGTACAGAAATTAAAACCCTTAAGGGGCATACATCCTCTGTTACAAGCGTCAGCTTTAGCCCAGATGGCAAAACCCTTGCTTCCGCATCATATGACAAAACGGTGAAACTGTGGGATATCAACACTGGTAGAGAAATTAAAACCCTTAATGGGCATACATCCTCTGTTACAAGCGTCAGCTTTAGCCCGAATGGCAAAACCCTTGCTTCCGCATCATTACTTGACAACACGGTGAAACTGTGGGACACAGACAGTGGTAGGGAAGTTAAAACACTTACTGGACATGCATCCTGGGTTAATAGCGTTAGCTTTAGCCCAGATGGTAAAATCCTTGCTTCCGCATCTGTTGACAAGACAGCGAAACTGTGGGATATAAACAGTGGCAAGGAAATTAAAACCCTTCAATGGCATACATCCGGAGTTAATGGCGTTAGCTTTAGCCCAGATGGCAAAACTCTTGCTTCTGCATCTACTGACGACACGGTGAAACTGTGGAATATCAACAGTGCTAGGAAAGTTAAGATTCTTCAAGGGCATACATCATGGGTTGATAGTACCAGCTTTAGTCCCGATGGTAAAACCCTTGCCGCATCTCGTGACAAAACGGTGAAACTGTGGGATCTAAAAAGTGGCAAGAAAATTAAAATCCTGAAAGGTCATACAGACAATGTTAATAGCGTCAGCTTTAGTCCCGATGGAAAAACCCTTGCTTCCGTATCTGACAATACGATAATTTTGTGGGATGTCAACAGTGATAGACAAATCCTGAAATGGCATACAGAATATGTTAATAGCGTCAGCTTTAGTCCCGATGGAAAAACTCTTGCTTCCGGGTCTGCTTTGGACAAGACAGCGAAACTGTGGGATATAAACAGTGGCAAGGAAATTAAAACCCTTCAAGGGCATACAAACACTGTTGATAGCGTCAGTTTTAGCCCGGATGGAAAAACTCTTGCTTCCGGGTCTGCTGACAAGATAGCGAAACTGTGGGATATAAACAGTGGCAAGGAAATTAAAACCCTTCAAGGGCATACAAACACTGTTGATAGCGTCAGTTTTAGCCCGGATGGTAAAATCCTTGCTACCGCATCTATTGACAAGACAGCGAAACTGTGGGATGTCAAAAGTGGTAAGGAAATTAAAACCCTTAAAGGTCATACAGACTTGTTTACAAGCCTCAGCTTTAGTCCCGACGGCAAAACCCTTGCTTCCGCATCACATGACAATACGGTGAAATTGTGGAATGTTAACACTGGTAGGGAGATTCAAACTCTCAAAGAAGACAAAGGTAATTTTAACAGCTCCTATATTCAAAGCCTCAGCTTTAGTCCCGATGGTAAAACCCTTGCTTCTGCGTCCAGTGATAATACTATAAAACTGTGGAATTTCGATTTAGATAATTTGCTGGTGCGGGGGTGTGGCTTAATACGAGACTACCTACAAAATAAAAATAACCCCGATGTCAGCGCAGAAGATAGGCGTTTGTGTGACGACATCAAGCGTTGAGGGTCAATAGCGATGTTAATTCAATTAAAATCAAAATAAACTTAATACGCCACACCCCAGATAATGACAGACAAGCAATTACTAGAACGTATTAGATCTTGCACCTCGACCTGAGTACGCCTTGAACTGAAGTTCAAGGCTAATAAGCCAAGTCCGTTAAAACGGACTGAAAGACTTATCCAGTCCGTTTTAACGGACTTGGACTTTGAGCCAAGAAATTTATTTCTTGGCGGACGAACATTATGGTGCAAGATCTGAGCTAGCAGGAAAGCCTGTAATTACTTCCCCAATTCAAGCAAAATCGCCTCAATAGTTGCCTTTAGTTGGGGCAAATTCTGCTCAATCACGCCCCAAACTCGATTTAAATTCACCTTCAAATAATCATGAATCAGTACATCTCTAAAACCTGCTACTTGCTGCCAAGGTACATCTGGGTAAACTGCTCTGATTTCGGGAGATAACCGCTTCGTTGCTTCCCCAATAATTTCAAAATTTCTAATTACCGCATCTTGAATTATAGTGGTTTGCAAAAATACCTCTTTGCCATCACGAGTATAAGACTCTATGCGCTCGATACATTCAAAGATGTTGCTCAAGTACAGCCGATCATCTCTCACAACACCACAGCTTCCCGCAACACTTTATCTCTAATCAACTCATGTAGAGTTTCTGGTTCAGTTAGATCCACTTTACGTCCTAGCAATTCTTCCAAGGACTGCATCAAAGCAATTTGATCTAGTAAGGTTCGTTGTGGTTCAAGTTCCACCAGAAAATCTACATCACTATCTAGTCTTGCTTCTCCTCTCGCCACAGAACCAAATACCCGGACATTATACGCTCCGTACAAAGCCGCAATTCTCAAAATTTCTTCCCGATAAGCTTTAAGTATTTCATCAATGCCCATAGCCTAACCCAAAATGATTTCAACAAATCTCTACCTCTAGTTTGGCATTTTCAGGCATCTTCTGGTCTTTGGTGTCAACGCTTATCATACTAACCTGCTCTAATAACAATCACAACCTACCCAACTCCCGCAAATTTTTCAAATCGAGTTCAAAATCTTCTATTTCATAAGAACCTATACAAATAGCCGATATTTTGATGTCAGAAAAAAAACCGCCGAACTCAGCGATATTGGAAACCATCGGTATAGGTTATAATGTTATCTATAGATAATTCTTATTTCTCAACCGAAAGATAAACAATTATGCAATACCAAATTTTTGTTCAAAATCAAAAAGATAACTTTGTAGCGTCAGTGGTTGGTATGCCAAATGTAATGGTTGAGGCTAATACAGAAGAAGAAGCTATATCAAAGGTTAAAACGGCGTTAGAAACGCAATTAGCAACAGGTAAGTTTGTGACTATCGAAGTTAATCCTAAAGAACTACCTCACCAAGAAATAACTCAGATGAAGTATGCAGGAATATTTGCTAACGATCCAACATTTGACGATTTTATGGAGAAACTAGCTACTATCCGCAAAGAATCACATACAATAATTTCAACAGAATAATTATATTTTATGTTCTCTCAATTATGGAAATCACAAAAATCTCCAATGAAGGACAAGTAATGATTCCCGAACCATTGCGAAAGTCTCATGGCTGGGAAGTGGGACAGGAACTAATAGCAATTGATATGGGTGACGGAATTCTTCTGAAACCAAAAAAACCTTTTTTAGAAACCACATTGGCTGATGTTGCTGGATGCTTAAAATACCAAGGCATACCAAAAACTCTTGAAGAAATGGATGATGCTATCCGTCAGGGTATAGAGGAATCATGGCATGGTGGCAGTTGATACTAATATAATTGTGCGTTTTTTGACTCAAGATGACGAATTACAATACCAAAAGAGTCTAGAAATTTTTCAAACACAGAATGTTTTTATACCTGATACTGTCATTCTCGAAACTGAATGGGTGCTTAGATTTGCCTATAAATTTAAACCTGTCGAGATTTGTGAAGCTTTAAGAAAACTTTTCGGCTTACCAAATGTTCATCTTAATAACGCAAATGTGGTGGCTCAATCGCTGCAATGGCATGAAGCTGGCTTAGATTTTGCGGATGCTTTTCACCTTGCCAATAGTCAAAATCATACACAATTTTATACTTTTGATGAGAAGTTTATAAAAAGAGCTAAGGGATTAACTACTTGTGAAGTACAGCAACCTTAAGTTTGTAATTTTACCTTTACAACAACTAAATATCTGTATTGTGTAGTTTAAAAAAAGTGCGATACGCGTAGCGTCAAGCGTTCGACTGAGCGCTCACGCCGAAGTCCTCCGGCTTATCGCTATGGCATGACATCATCTAGTTTCAGATCTAAATTTGGGAATAAATAAGAAGAAATAGTATCTCCCAAGCGATATTGTTGCTGCTGATATACACCATTAACTAATTGGCATACAGTAAAAGTAGGTTGTTTGGGATTACCGATAAATTGCAAACCACCCAAACCACGAAAATCTACAATCCAATATTCAGGAATTTCCAGAAAAGCATATTCTTCAACTTTTCTTGCATAATCATCTTGCCAATTAGTACTCACCCTTACGGGTTCGTCAGTTGCTTCAACGCGGGGAACCCGCGCAACGCACTGACTCACAACTTCCGCAACCAGCTTAATCGTATTACCATTACAAATAATAGGTTCCTTTTGCCAAAGTGGTTCTTTAGCGAGTTTTTCTTTATCTAAAACAATCACATCTGGACGTAATGCTGTTGCTTCTGCGCGTGGGTGTTTAATCAAACAAGTTTTGGGAATCAACCAGTTTAAATGAGTACGAAGAATTTCAGTATAAATTCTACCAGCAATATTTCCTGCAACTTCTTCATGAGGACCAGTTGGTTCCATGTCACGTAATTCTCCGTCAATAAGTTCGTAACGCGGATTATCCCCATACTCAACGATAAATTGCTCGAAAGTGAGAAGCTTGGGTGGGGTGTAGGTCATAGTTCATATTGTGACAGCAGGTGGTTTTATTTTAGCGAAGCTATATTAATTCTTTCCCGTGCTTTTATTTCTCAAGTTCCAAACCCGGTAAACTGACGCACATAGGGTTCGTGAAATGCCAAAATAATATCTTGCTTGGGTACTCCCATTTCAACTAATCGATTGGCAATCCCCTCTTCTGTGCCATCATGTTGAATCCATATTCTCCCATCTTTAATATCGAGATGTAAAATACAGCCAAAATCGCGTTTATTTCCACGCCAGCCAACATAAAGTAGTTGATAGTGATCTTGCTGTTCGTCGAAAATTGTTTGTACTTCATACTCTTCGTAATTTCGTGACATCGAAGCTCGCTTTTGCCGTTCGCAAAGAAGATGTCGAATATATTGCCGATATTTTTCTACAGCCATTGACGAATAACCTCCTCTTGTACATCGTAAATCATCAATCGTAATTGATATTTTGCAACTGCCGATGCAATAAATTTCCTTTGAAAAAAAGTTTCATAAACTGGGACACGAACAGCTAAATAAAGTAAGCGAGCGGGTTCAATTTTATCTAATGCATCCCGATAATTTAAAAATTGTCCTAAAGCAGTATGAAATTCTGAAACATTCGATGGACTAATAAAGCTTTTAATTTCCACCGCTATTTTTTGTCCTTCTCGCTCTGCTCCTAAAAGTTGCTCTGCTGCTAAATCAATCTCAAAATCTACATCATTCACATTGATTTCATAAGGATCTGCCGTAATCATCCATCTGTCTTTTTCTAAAGCATTTCTGACAACATTATGAAATCTATCTTTTGCCATAAAAGTTCACTATACTAAAAATTAGGCTGGTTAAAAGTAGATAATACGCAGTATTCGCTTTAATTCCTATTTTAGCTTAATGACATCACCCTTGCTCAAGTATTGTATAGGTTTTTCCAAGCTTCGTCTTCCTCTTCGTTAAGCCAATATTCGTTTATTGCAGATTCGCTAAATTTCATTAAACTTCGTATTTTATCATCATCTAAGACTATTTTATTTTCATTTGTATGAGGCGAATTATCAGGCTGTAATTCTTTTTCTTCTAGTACCTTAAAAGCAGCACTAATAACTTCTAAAGCATTAGTATATTTACCCTTTTCTATCTGTTTTTTTATAAAATCCTCTTGTTCAGGATTTAGGGAAATGTTCATTTCCTAGTACCTTAGTTCTATTCTAAAATTTTACTGAAGAGTATGCACTCCACCTGACATTCTAGCTTTCTAGCTATATCTGGTTGCGCCAAAGTCGGGGCAAAAGTCCATCGCGTAAGCGCAAGCGAGGGCGAACACGGAGCGTGCGGTTTGCGCTCAGACGGGTACAGAGTGCGATAAGCCGGAGGCTTGACGCTACGCGTATCGCGCAGCGTGCGTCTTCACGCACTCGCTTGTCTGTAAGATTAGGGGACAGTGCGATCGCCCTTGGCGGGGCTTCGCCCATCGCATAGCTTAGCGTAGGTATCGCTTGCGTTTTATCGTTATTTTTGGGCAACCCCTGCTGGATTGAGAAAATTTTAAAAAATGCGTAATAACACAGTTGTCATTTCGTAAACATAATCAAAGGCATTGAAACGAAGCAAATAAGCATTTACGATTATGGCATCTTCATACATCCGCAAATTCCTTTTTACCACATTAGGTCTTAGCAGCAGCGTTTTACTCAACCTCAATACATCAGGTTTAGCCCATGCCATAAATACATTACCATCACTTTCAACAACTACAAATTCATCAACTTCCACCCCACGATTACAACCAAAAAATAATAATCTAAAATGGGTTTACAGCGTAGCGGAAAGAGTGATTCGTGCCAATGGACTTGATGAGCACCCGTGGCGCTTTCAAATCACTGATGAATATAATTTCAGTGCATACGCGGGTGAATTAAATAAAATAGTTATCTACAAAGGCTTGCTAGATCAAATCCACGGTGATGATGCAACTTTAGCTTTTATTATCAGTCATGAATTAGCCCACCACACACAACGCCATTTAGCACAGCAACAAGAAACAGAAGCTAGTTTAAAAGAAAAATTACTCAAACAAGCACAGTCAGAATATAACAATTGGATTGCACAAGAACGGAGAAAATCTAAAACTCCCATATATCCAGCTACAAAAGATGTCATGAAACAACAAATTATTCTTCAGAAAAAACAAGAGTTTGATAGAACCATACAAGCATTAAGTCGCCAGCATGAATTTCAAGCAGACGAAATCGGTTACACCTATATGATTAAAGCTGGTTATGATCCAAATGGAGGTTTGCGAGTGTTTAACCTGCTTTCTCGTTTACCCTCTGACTACACAGAAAATAGCAGCCATCCACCGACACAACAAAGAATTTATGCACTTAACCAAGTGATGAAGAAATATTCGTGGCTTCCTTTATGGATAGATGGTAATGAGCGATTAAAAAATAATCCTCAACCACTCAAATTAGATTTGTCAGAAGATAGAGTATCTTTGCGAATTAACTCCAGATTTATCTCTCGGTAATTCCTCTAAAAAAATCCGAAATTGCGTATTTGAACACAGGTAAATTCGTAGATGTAAGTGAAGAGGTTAAAAGGATAAAAGAAGGCGATGCTCCAGTTCTGAGTCGCTTTGCGAGCGCATTCTTTTTCTTCCACATCTTACACAAAATTGCAATTCCCCGGTAGTACCTGTCATTGCGAGTGAAACGAAGTGGAGCGAAGCAATCTCCCCTAAAGCGCTACTACAACAGAACGCAACTTGGTATTACACCTACAGATCGTTCCAACAATCAACTCATCCCACAAATTAAGAAAGATCTTGTGTACTAGTAATCTCGCCTTTTTGAACTTCAACAGGTGCAAGATACATATTCGCTTGTAGAAACGTGATCAAACCCGTCTCTACAAAATCCTTGTGCTTGATTTCAAGTGCATAAATTCCCGTACAAAATTACCACAAAAGGAAGCTTAACTTATGAATATCAAAGCTCATTTTTTAGGTGCAGCAGCTATTATCTCTGGCATCTCTGGTTTGCTTTTTATTGCACCAACTCCCGCGAGTGCTAACACTTTTATTGAGGAAGTAAGGGCGCAATTAATGGGAGGTGCAATTCGTGCTGGTTTAAATGGCTATCAGCTAACCCATGAACCTTTTATCGATGCAATTCGTAGTGGTGGCTCTGATTATTTAACCATAAATCTGCGTGCCGGTCACGAATATGGCATCGTTGGCGTGTGCGACGGAGATTGTGGAGATTTAGACCTTACCCTTTATAATAACCGTGGTCAAGTCGTTGCGGCTGATACCGATGATGATGACATTCCGGTTGTTGGTGTGACTCCAGCTCGAAGTGGAACGTATCGAGTCAAGGTTGATCTGCCCAGTTGCAACTCTGCAATATGCTACTACGGGGTTGGGGTTTTCGGTAAGTAATACCGATTCAAAAAATGTTTGCGACAGATGACTCAGGGATAAAATAACTCTTGTGGAACTAAGCGTGAAAAATGTAGCGTTACCATTAAATTTATGAACTGTACAACGCGCGGCTTAGTCTTATGTCACAACAAACCCTTTCACCAGTCGCAGACAAACAAACCAAAACAAAAAAGGGTAAGAAGTCACTTCCACCAAAGCTCATCATTAAGCTAGGAAAGTTCGTCTGGACGACTATTTGGCATCTGATGATGTCGAAATTAGCTCCCCGTAACAAGTCAGGCGAGTACATTCGACCAAACAGCGAATTTAGAAACTCTGTTGGGACAGAGCAAGGCAATCTGTATCAACCAGCAACAGGGCGTTACAATCTCATAGCAGGGCTGGGTTGTCCCTGGGCACATCGTACTCTTGTTGTGCGATCGCTCAAAGGACTTGAACAAGCAATATCGCTGACAATTGTGTCGCCTTCTCCAATTGAAGGAGGTTGGGTGTTTAATCAGGAATACGAAGGTTGTCGTACGCTTGCCGAACTTTATGAATTAGCACAACCTGGTTACGGTGGACGCTTTACAGTTCCAGTGTTGTGGGACACCCAAACAAAGACGATTGTTAACAACGAAAGTTCAGAGATTATTGTGATGCTCAACTCACAGTTCAACGAGTTGGCAAACAATCCCACACTAGATCTCTACCCACAGGAACTCAAAGAAAAGATTGACCAATGGAATGAAAGGATTTACAGCAGTGTAAATAACGGGGTGTATCGTTGCGGCTTTGCCCAGACACAAGAAGCTTATGATCAAGTTTATCATGAACTGTTTACCGCTCTAGATGAAATTGACACAGCATTGAGTGGCAGTCGATACCTTTGTGGTGAGACTGTCACACTGGCAGACGTCCGTTTGTTTACAACGTTATTCCGCTTCGATACTGTTTACTACGCGCTTTTTAAGTGTAATCGCAAAAGAATTCAGGACTATCAGAACCTGGGACCTTACCTGCGTGACTTGTATCAAATCAGAGGTATTGCTGACACCTGCGACTTAGAAAGTGTCAAGCAAGACTACTACGGGAATTTGTTTCCACTCAATCCAGGTGGTATTATCCCATCTGGTCCTGATCCAATGTTTCTTCAAGAACCACATAATCGCGACAAGATGGGCAAGCAAACAAATTATGTATAAAAAGCTTTCTAGTCTGGTTGCAAAGTCGTGCTCAGAGTCACCGCACAATCACTCATCAAAGCTTCTCGCATCGCTTTTTCATCACTAAAAGTCTCCTGTAAAAGTCGTCCCTCGTAAACAAGTTCTACCTGACTGTATTGAAAAGGCCAAGGAGATACTGTGACTTGATAATGGTTGTTTTTAACCTCTTTTAAAGTCAGTTTGACAGTGGTTTCACCGTCAATTGTTGGTACGTGAGAAACATGTGCATCATTACTATTAGTTAATTCTTGACATAAAATGATAGATAGTGCATCCCATATAGCTATCAGTTTTCTATTGCGCTGAATAACTTCTGGTTTTGTATATGGTGCATAATATTGGTCATTTTTGAGAAAAGCTATCATTTGTTTTTGGAAGGCATATTCGCCCTCTAAAAACTGCTGCACAATTTGAGAGGAAGTTGCTGAGTTTTGCCAACTTGTAAAGCGTTCATACAAACCTGTTCCGTGAAGTGAGACAAGGAGTCCTACATACCTACTCAGAGGAAGTGCGAGTTGTCTAGCACCAGACCAGATATTTATATGCTCCCGCGTTGGAAGTTCCATAAATTTATAAGGGTAGCCAGTTTTCGGGTTCAGCGTCGGTGCTTGTTCCCAAAACAGCCAACCAATATCATGTAGTTCCGCACCGAGACAGACTTCTTTTTTTGGAGCAAAGTCACCAAAGTCTTCATTTCCCCAAACTTGTGCCAATTGACCTGAAAGCCAAGCGTGATTTGGTTGAGTAATGCAAATGAGTCCCTGTTTAGTGAAACGATGCAGCATAAATAAAAACCACGGGAGCATTGTTTTATATCTTTATTGTGAACTAATCACCAAACAAAAAACCTATGTTAAATGAATGTAACCAGGGCTATTTAAATCTTCCACTAGAGACTTCTGACGCTTGCTTAAACATTTTTTTGAACCTAGACCTAATGGTCGAGAAAAATGTATATAAAAAAATATGAAACTTAAAATATCGACTTGGAATTTGGTTATGTTCAAGCGACTTTTGTTACTGTTGTGTTGTGCGATCGCTGGTAGTAGTGCTGTTTTATTCTTCTTTTGGCAACAAGCAACTCAGCTACCTGCTTGGTACTCAAATCCATCGACAACAGCAAGTCTACCTGCCAAAACAGAGCAAAACGAAACCCAGATTCAACCATCAGAACAGCAAGTATTGAGTAAAATTTCTGAGCATCTTAAAGGGGCAAATGCCAAACGTGAAGTCCAACTAGATGCGAATGAAGTTAATACGCTGATTCTTTCAGGAATTGCTCAAACGACTGATAAAAGTCGGCTTGCTCAAGCAGTTGTTAAGACAAATACTCAAATTCAAGATGGCAAAATCTCTGCAGGTGCTGTGATAGATTTCAGAACAATTCCCTTAAACGAGTTGCCATCCCAGGAACAAGTTGCGATTTCCAAACTGTTATCAACTGTGCCCATCTTAAAATATCGCCCCGTATACATAGAGGTTGAAGGAAAACCCAAGGTGCACAATAAACAAATCAGCTTGGATCAGACAACCCGCGTTAAGTTGGGCAGTCTCAGCTTGACTCTCTCCGATATGTATCAACGTTTTGGGCTTGACGAAAAACTCCTCAACCAACAAGTTGCAAATGAATTGAAAAAACTTCCAGTGGAGGTGAAAGATGTTGAAGTTATGGGCGATCGCCTAGTCGTTCGTGGTTAGTTCGCTTTTCGCGATGCCAGTCACCCCGAAGGGATCTTCAATGCGTGAATTTTGTTAGCGCAGCGCGACGCAGTCCATTTTGAATTTTGAATTAACCGAAGCGGTAACGCACTTTCTAGCGTTGCAATGCCCGATACGTTCCGTAATGACCGGACAAGTAACCAAATTAAAGAAATAAAAAAGGAGAACCACTTGGGTAGCTCTCCAGATCATCAGGGTGCATCTACTAAACATAGTATATACTCTTTGGGGTGGGGGGTGTCACCCCTTTTTCCTGATTTTTTAGGATTTTTTTTGTAAAGAATTGTTAAGCAGGGGCTTACTGGAAAAATGGAGATGTTAAACCCAACGTCTTTACAGAGTTTAGCCGTTCAGCTTTTGTTCCACCAATTGGTTTGTGAGTTTGGGTTCTGCGAGTTTGTTGGTTTTTTTCAGAACTTGTCCCACAAAGAAGCCTTTGAGGTTGGTGTTACCGTTGCGGTACTTTTCTAGTTCTTTGGGATTGGCAGCCATGACTTCATCAATAATAGATTCCAGTACGCTGGGATCAGTGATGAGTTCTTTGCCTTTAAACAGTTCTTCAGGAGAAGTCCCACTCAGCAAGTCTGGTAGTTTTTCTTTGGCGATCGCATTGCTAATTTTCCCTTTCTCAATCCGAGTGATTACATCAGCCAAGTTAGTGGGTGTCAAGCCAATTTCGGTGATCTTGAGTTTATTTTTGTTGAGGTAAGCGGCGACATCCTGAGTAATCCAGTTAGCAGCAGCTTTAGGATTTGCCCCTGCAGCAATTACCGCTTCAAAATACTCAGCAGTTGCACGTTCTTCCGTCAAGACTCGCGCATCATAAGCAGTCAGCCCCAACTCGCTTTCATAATGATGGCGTTTGAGGGCTGGGAGTTCAGGAAGTTGACTGCGCCACTCTTGTAATTGTTGTTCTGAAACTTCGATGGGAGCTAAATCAGGTTCGGGGAAGTAGCGGTAATCGCTAGAACCTTCTTTAATCCGCATACTAATTGTACGTTGAGAACCTTCTTCCCACAGACGAGTTTCTTGTATGATACGTTCGCCAGCTTCTACTGCTGCAGTTTGCCGTTCAATTTCGTATTCAATCGCCCGTTGGATGGCGTTGAACGAGTTCATGTTTTTGATTTCTACTTTAGTGCCAAATTCCTTTTGTCCAACAGGACGCACGGAGATATTAACATCACAACGCAGAGAACCTTCTTGCATATTCCCGTCGCTGACGCCCAGGTAAAGTAAGATTCGACGCAATTCTTGGGCGTACTCAGCGGCTTCTTGTCCAGAACGCAAATCTGGTTCAGAAACAATTTCTACTAAAGGTATGCCAGCACGATTGTAATCTACCAGAGAGTAGGTGGAACCGGAAAGGCGATCGCTTCCTGCATGTACCAATTTCCCTGCATCTTCTTCCATATGCAGACGGGTGATACCAATCTTTTTGCGAACAGGGTTAGCGTCAGCATCTACCAATTCAATTTCTAACCAGCCATGTTCAGCAATGGGTAAGTCGTACTGAGAAATTTGATAATTTTTGGGTAAGTCAGGATAGAAATATTGCTTGCGGTCAAATTTGCTATATTTGGCGATTTGACAATTCAGCGCTAAACCTGCTTTAACAGCATATTCTAGAACTTTTTCATTCAGTACGGGCAAGACACCAGGCAAACCCATGCAAACCGGGTCAATGTTAGTATTGGGGTCAGCACCAAATGCCGTAGAGCTAGAAGAGAAAATTTTAGTTTTGGTGCTGAGTTGACAATGGGTTTCCAGACCAATAATCGCCTCGTATTCAGTTTTTACTGGAGCAGCAGAAGTCATAAAATCACAAATTAGGCATAGTCCTTCATAGTGGTACTATTTTAGCTTTATTACGACTTGCTTTGAATGTTTAAATCCTGATGCCTATTGACAGGAAAACCGACCACAAATTACAAAACGATATTTGGGTTGGTTGCTGTTATTCCTTTGCTATCCTTTGCTTTCACCAGTAATATGAGTCAAGGTGCTGAGGTCATTCGGATCGACATCATAAATAGCACCAAAGCCGATGACAAAGCGACCTTTGCTTGGCGTCAGTTGAAAAATGCGGAAGTCTGCTAAATCCCGCAATATCTGAATCATTTCTCCAAAACGCGCTTCAAAGCTATCTACAATTTGCTTCCATAAATCAGTCTCGCGTTCTACTAAGGTAGCTGTACAGTCAAAGGTTAAACGGCTACGGGCAAAAATTTGTTTAGTTTGAGACTCATCATCAATAAATAATACGCTTGCTTTGGGGACAGCATGAAGATTTTGAGTATGGGTAGAAAGACCACTGACATAGATGTAAATATTTCTGCTGTCATCTATCACAAAAGGAGCATAGCTAGCATTGGGGGTGTTATCAGCACTCACGGTACTGATAATAAGGCTTTGGAAAGAGTCTGTGAAACTTTGATAGGCGGCGAGGGCGGTTTCAAATTGGGACATACATGATACAACCTGTAGATAAAAAAGTAGTTTATATATGAAGGTTTGAAAAGTGTCCTAAATATCAGAAATTTCTGGAACTTCGCCGGAACCATCTGTAGTCTTATACCCAGAAGGACTTAAAAAATAACAGGGGTTAAACAATGTTTACTAATTTGGCTTTGATTGCTTTTGTGATTCTGTCTGCACCAGTTATCTGTCGTACAACAGAGGTTAAAAAAACAAGAAGAACTAGATAGTTATTAGATTTAGATTATTTATATGGAACCCAAGTAAAACTTATAAGTAACTTGGTAAAAAATAAGTCTATGAAAATACAGGCTAATATATGCACGTTGCATATATTAGCCCTATCAAAAAACTTAAGCAGCTACAGGTTCCAACAACTGAATGTTAGAAAAGATAATTTCCTGAATCGATAGTTGTGCTGCTGTCTGGGTCCGAATTTCTCGGCGATTTAGAATAAAGTAATCACCAACTTTTTCGTACTCATCTGTAAACTCGCTTCTTCCGCCCTTTTGTTCACCCGTTTTTGGATCGTGGTAAACAGAATCATATTGGTGGGACAGGTAACCTTCTCCGGTCTCATGACTGCTGAACGTGTTAATTGTCACAACAACACCGTGGATATGACGGTGGACGAGACAAACTTCATTATTGCGGAGTTTGTAGTGATCGCCCTCGGACTTTCCGCCTAGAAAAATTTCAACCGCACCAGTTTCGTCAGTCGCACCATAGCGAAATGTATTCTCGCCGTGGGTTTGTTCAAAGGAGCGACGAATGCGGTGAATCGCTATTTCCCAAGCTTGATTGTGAATCACTTGCTTTGCCTGCTCATCTTCTATCTCAAAAACTTCCGCTTTGAGATTTGAGTTGATACGAATTTTTCCTGTAAACACCTGCTCGTCTTGCTTATAAGTGACATCTGCGGTGTAGCCAGGGAAGTTTGTTTCCCAAGTGTAGCGGTTTTCGTAAGCAGCACGAAAAAGTTCTTGAGCAGAAACTTGTGTTACTGTCATTGTTTCTCCTATATATCACCAGTTATATTAGCTTTTTACCTTTGCTGCTATTAGCATAGAAGTAATTATTAAGTTTCGCATAGACCCCAAGTGGGTACACCTATGGAAAAGTCTCTCCAAACTGTATTTTATGAAATAGCTTCTGTGAGCAATGAGCAAGAATTACGACTAGCTCTGATAGATACAGTGGCGGAGTATTTTGGCGTGCAGCATTGGGGGATTCATCTGTTGGATGAGCCGTTCCTAACAGAGAATGTTCAGGATGTTCCTGGTGTGTGTATGGAAAGCAACCCAGTTGGACGCTACGTGGTTGAACGTCATGCTCCAGCTCACGAGCAATTGGTGTTACCTACAGGAGAGTGGAAGCATTTTTGCTCGCGCCATGATCATGAACACGTGATGAGTGGACCAATTGTTTGTGATGGACGTCTAGTGGGAACGCTTAATCTTGCTCGTGCGAGTGGAACTGCAGCTTTTAACGTCAATGATCTCGGGGACATGAGTGCTTTATGCCTTCATGTTTCTGCAAAACTTGCAACTTTACGCGCCAAACCAAAAACACCTGTGTGCTCGTTTGCTAGTCGTCTGACTCCCCGTGAGTTAGAAATTGCTGAGTTGGTAGCGCGGGGGTTAACCAATGGGGAAATTGGCGAACAACTATGGATCACACAAAATTCTGTGAAGCAGGCGCTCAAACGGATGTTTCGTAAGTTGGAAGTTTCAGCTCGTGCTGAAATGGTGGCAAAACTGCAAGATAGTTTGGGAGCGGTTGTGAGTTGATGGTTAACTAGACTTCTTGCATTAATATTTTTTGTTACGTCTTTTCATCTTCCAAGAACAAACAGCGTGTTAAATTAGTCGATGTAGATACGTTAAGGTTTTACAAACCATGACTTTCAGTGATGTGGTTGAGGCAATCAAAAGTCTTTCCACTGACGAAAAGCAAGAAATTCAACTGCTACTGAAGCAGTATCTGGGCGAAGAACGTCGCGAACAGATCCATAGGAACTTAAAGTCAGCACAGGTTGAGCAGCAAAAAGGGGAACTAAAGTTTTCTTCCAATATCAATGAACTGAGACAACTACTAGAGGAATAATAGTGGAAGTCAGTTTCAGTTCCTCATTCAAGCGTGCTTTAAAAAAGCGTATTAAAGGCAATGTAGATTTCAATACCTTTGCCAATTAACGAGGGTGAGTTGATGTCTAAACTCCCATTTCTCTGAGGCTTGGCAAAACAATAAGTCCTAAAAATTCCTTCAAGGTTTGTCGCAAGATTTTTTTAACGTATTGCCCGCAGCATAAAGGGTTTGAGAGTCAAAACTACAGGGTCAACTAAACGCTTATGTATGGGTCTTTTTGCCAGTTTTGCCAAAATTTTTGTAGGCTCTTATTTTGGCAAAGGTATTGAGATTTGGAAGCGAGATTTTGGCAGAAATTAGAGCAGTTCACAATTGACCCATTTGATACGAGCCTGAAAACGCACAAACTATCAGGAAAACTCAAGGATCCGTGGAGTTTTAGCATAGACTACGATGAGAGAGTATTGTTCCACTTCGCAGAAAATGCAAAAGCTGTGTTTGTAGATATTGGCAGTCATGATGAAGTGTACTGAGTAGTAAGCTATAGTTTGAAGTCCCACTATGTTAAAGTAGAATAAAACTAAATTACAAATTAATCAATCAATAGTTTTATGTCCATTATCAATAGAGCGTTGTTCAGTTTGATTAGCTCGTTTTGCCACATTAATAGCATTCTCTCGGACTTCAATCACTTTAGCCATTTCATGCGATAAGCTTGGCTGGCGTACCAGCATCGCATCAAGCGCATCTGCACCGATCACCATCACCTCTATGTCCTCTGCCGCCATGAATGAGACGGGACTGGGGCTGCGACTAAACAGTGACTGTACCCCAAAAAATTCTCCAGGGCACAGAGTTAGAACCTTTAACTCGTCGGCATCAGCATCATCTTGAACCGTCATGCTGGCAGACCCAGCAATAATGACGTATAAGGTACGAACACGCTCACCTTGGCAAACGATCTGCTCTCCTGCACCAAAGTGTTGAATGGTTGTTCCCTTGGCTAAATCATCGAGTTGACGCTGCTCTTTGGTAAGCGGGATGAAGGCAGGTATAGAAGAGAACGATTGGCTAAGTTTGTGCTTAGAATTTTCGACTCTGTTAGTTGGTAGCTCTACCTGGCATTCGTAGTTGTAGTGGTAAAGTACAAGACCGTTACGGCGAGCAGCGTACCAGAGGCGGGACATCAATTCACCTCGAATTGGCTTAACTGCTGCAAAATCTTTGACATAGAATTCCAGCTCATAAGTAATGAATGATCCCTCATAGGAAACAGGAGTACATTCTGGGGGCGGAGTTTCTAGAATTCCTCGGACTGACAGAGCTGTATTTGTGAGGACTCGCTTAACTAAATTGGGCGGATTGTCGTAGGAGAAACTCAGCTTAATTGTGGCGGAAGAGAAATGATCATTCCCAGTATGATTGCAAACAACTTCCTGCCCGATTACCTGATAGGGCAAGATGATCGCTTTGCGATCCGTCGTTAACAGACGTACTGATCGCCAGTTAATATCAGTCACCTGACCCTCAACTTCGCCGACCTTCAGCCAATCTCCTACACGATACGGGCGCTCAAACACCACCATAATTCCGGTCAAAATGCCGCCAAGCGGGTCTTTCAAGGCTAGACCCATGACAAGCGCGACTACGACTAGAGCAGTCGCTAGTCCAGCTAGGTCAACGCTCCATACCTTTGAGAGAATCAGTAGCCCACCAATTAAAATAGCTAAGAAGTGACAAAGGTTAATCAGTAGTTTTGGTATCCGGGACTGCCAAGACTCTGTCTGTGTCCGCTCAAATAACCATACATTGATCAGGGACAAAACAATGTTGATCGCCGATATCAAAAACAGCGTTTCCAGAATCTTGGAGAGTGACCCTTGTTGGTCAAGCCTAAAGACATCTCGAACAAATACTAGGAGGATGAAAGTCGGCAGGACGAAATTCTTTACCAGTTGCAAAATTGGAGCAAAGGCATTGTTCCGTCGCTTCAACTGCTGAATTACCTCTTCTAGCACAATAGTCAGCAATGGAAAGCCAAAGCCTAATGCGATCGCCCAAATAAACCAAGGCTCATTCCAGTTTGAGGTATTCATCAAACAGTTCCACGTGCACACAGGGGTCAGTTGTCTCCAAGTCGTCCGTACAAATTACCGCTTCCAAAGTCGATTCCAGATGCTCAATTTCTTTTTGAGAGAGTCATTGACGCGGCGATCCGCTATGTCTTGTTTACCATTTCGCCATGCTGGTTGAACACGAGTATTTCCTAGTTGTTCATTAGCTGAATTCAACAACTTGTCACTAAATTCTCGTTTGGCTCCATTCCCAGATTCCGCTTGGATGACGGTACGGCTCAAAGAATGATCCAGCTTAGATCTGTCCACCGCCTCGCCCTTGTTACCCATCTCATCTCTCACCTGACCCAAACGGTTAGCCTCTGTTCGCCTAGTAGCTTTAGTTGCCGTGCCAGTCCCATTAGAAACACGCTCTTTTTCCTTTTCGGCAACAACTTTGCGCTCACTTCGCAATAGCCAAGCCTCTAGTGCTTCCTTATCAGGTTCTGCGATCGGTCGAGACGGCTCAAACTCATACATGTCAACGAGACGTTCATGGATAGTTGCAGAAACTAGGATTCCTCCAGGTGGGGCAGCAGACTTTAACCGATAGGCAATATTCACGGTTTCACCCCAGATATCGTAAGCATACCGAGTTTTCCCAACCGCACCCGCTATCACTTCGCCAGTGTTGATACCAACTCGCAAATCGAGATCCAAACCTCGCTCATTGTTGAAGCGGCGAACGTGCGCGATCATTTCCAGCGCACAATCAATCGCCCGCTTGTCGCTGTCGAGGTGAGGCATAGACAAGCCACAGGCTGCCATATAGCCATCACCAATGGTTTTGATCTTCTCCAGACCATATTTATCTACCAAATCGTCAAACGCATCCACTAATTCATCTAGGAGATACACAATCTGCTCGCCACTCATGATCTGAGAAAGCCGCGTGAAGCGATGTAAATCGGTGAACATAACTGTGACGTTGGGCATCGGGTCGGCAATCACACCCGCTCCGGCTTTGAGGCGGTTAGCAATATGTAGCGGTAAGAGTTGCGTAATCAAGGTATCACTCTCAGCAAGGCGGTGTTCACGTTCTCGAATTTGGTGGCGAAAGCTATACACCGTCTTGTTGAACTCCGTCGCTAGATCGTGAAATTCATCCCGCGTTCCCGACACTACCATCGCACTTTCACTGCCGGCTTCCACTTTCTGCGTTGTGGCAATTAGGCGCTCAATCGGCTTGACAAAAACCCGCGTTATCCACATCGCTACTAAGGTGACAATTACCATGATTAAAGCAGCAGCAACAAGGACTTTTCGTTCAAAGTGACTGATGGATGCAAAGGCTTCAGCGACATCCATTTTGGCGGCGATTACCCATTGCAAGCCAGCAAATTCTATCGGAGCATAGGCTCCCAACACTTCAATACCCCGGTAGTCTCTGCTACGCATTGTCATCGTCTTACCCCGAAATGCCTGTTTTATCCCTTCATTTTGAGTGGGCTGAAGCAGAATTGTTGTCTTATAATCGCGGATTTTCTTGATGGTTGCTTCAGGCAGTCCGTTGTTACGCAGCGTTTGAGCGAACTTGTCTGGGTCTTCAACCAAAAACCGAGAGTCTGTTCTCAATAACAGGTCTGGTCCTACCAAATAGACTTCTCCTGTTTCCCCTAATCCGTGTTCTCTCCACTTCTTAGCATGGTTAAAGAGGTCATTAATTCGACTAGTTGGCGTCTGGAACGCCAACACGCCAATCATCTGCGCTCCCTCAAAAATCGGGGCAGCCACAAATGCCGACGGCATATTGTAGGATCTGAGGTAGGGTTGGAAATCAACGATTTTGACCAACCCTTTGCTATTAGAGCGGCGACAATCTCGAAACGCTTGACTCAAATTATTGTCATCGGCGGGACTCAACAGCAGGTTAGTAGCCAAATCGGTTTCGTTAAAGAGCGTATAAACGATATTTCCTTGCATATCAATCAGAAAAATATCGTAGTACCCAAAGCGCTCAATGATATTATGAAAATTCTCTGTGTATTGAGCTTTGTAGCGGCTATATTCACTACCATCTTTGGGGTCTACTAGCTTATATTTCTCACCAATGGGATAGGGGTTATTGGCAATGTAGTGATACTGAATGTAGCGGGCGGCTGTAGTTGTGGGCAGAAAAGTTTCGGGCTGCGGTGCAGCTTCCATCTTCTGTTTAAGACGGGGAATAAACTCCTTACTGTAGAACTGCTCCAGTTTGTCATCATATGCCTTGGGCACGTTTACCGTAGCTAGTTTATCAAACGCTTGCTTGAACTCCTTCATCGCGCTGATAAACATTGCGTTCTCACTAAGGGTCTCGACGTGGTCAACCAGCAACTTGGAGTACTGCTGGAACTGTTGCGCGTGGGTAGCCCGTACAGTGGTTAACTGATTGAACACCTTTTCCGACAGAATTTCCTTACCAGCATTAGCGCAAATGTTTGTACTTGCTATCACTGAGCAGAAGCTGACCACCAGCAGCATAACGATGAGCTTAGTGCGAACACTGAGCTGAGTGAGCCAATTTTTCGGTTGAGTACGACGGTCTACATGGCCTTCTTTCATGAGTCTAAAATCAGTGTTAGGAATTGTTTCCACAAGATATTTTTAAAATGCATATAATATTCATTTTGTAAATATATAAAATATGAGAATTTGAAAGTCTTAACTAAAGAAAATCAAACTCTCTTCCCATAAATTTTGGCAACACGACAGACATGCCCATACCCTACCTATACTTGCAAGGTCTATAATAGTAAATTTTTAAATTGCTACTTTTGGTACACTTAAGTAGATCTATATCGACCACAATTATAACTCAAGTTCTTTCAGGTACCATCATCTAAACCATCTCAACGGATGAATACCGGAGATTTAACTAATTTATCAAAAAAATTCTCCTACTTTTCCGACTTTAATTTTTTTACGAATCAAGCTGAGAATGATGTCTTAAACAGCTTACCAAGAAAGGCACCAAGTAGAAGGCAGAGGGCAGAAGGAAAGAAATATCAATACAACTTTAGTTGTGGGTCATTGCCCACTTTAAAAGAATTATACTGAGCGGAGAGTACCAAGAGGTATAAAGCATCCTTGTTTCAATCCCACGTTTTTAAGCGTGGGTGCCTTCTGCCTTCTGAATTTTATAGCTCTTCTAGACCCACTCGAACGGTTACAATATCAGAAATTAAGGGAGAATAGTTTAGTATGGATTTGACAAGCTTAACAAAAAAGCTTGCTTGGTTGACTCCAAATAAATTGTTGATTGGGGTTATTTCTATTCTTGTTGTTGCCGCAATTTTGGTAGTTTTTCCACCCTTAACCATTCAAAAAGGAGCTTGGGTATGGGCAGACTGGACTGGACTTAGTTCAGAACCAGATGTATCAATCGTCACAGAAACTATAGAAAAAAATGGAGAAATTACAACTATCAAGCGCATCACTACTAAAGAGCCTGAATCGGGGGCGACACTTATAGAATGGGTAAATACATTGATCGTCCCATTTTCGCTGACGGTTTTGGGAGCTTTGTTTCAGCAGCAGCAAGAAAAACGGGCTGAGGAGCAAGCAGAACTGGACAAAGAGATAGCTAATATTAATCTATGTGAAGAAGCTTTACAAGCTTATTTTGATCGCTTGGCAGAATTATTGCTTGACAAAAAATTGTCTATTTTAAGTAAGGATGATCCGGTACAAGAAGTCGCTCTGAATGTGATCCGTGCCAGGACTTTATCAATATTGCGGCGGCTAGGAGAAGACAGAGAGCGCAAAGGCAATGTGGTGCGCTTCTTAATTGACGCAGAACTGATGAGTAAGTTGAACCTCAGCGATGCTGATTTTAGGAATGCTGATATGGCAGGTATCAATTTAGAAGATACCGACCTCAGAGGTGCTGATTTAGAGAATGCGGATCTGAGTGATTCCGATCTTAGAGGTGCCAAGCTAGAGAAGGCCAACTTGCTGAATGCCAACTTAGCGGGGATCAAGCTGGAAAATGTCGATTTGAGGGAAGCGAACTTAAAGAATACGAATCTAATGGGCGCCAAGTTGCTGAATGCCAACCTGAGGAGTACCATACTGGAAAATGCCAATCTGTCGGGTGCCAGACTGGAAAATGCCAACCTGAGGAGCGCCCGACTGGCAAATGCTAACCTGTCGGGTGCTAGGCTGGAAAACGCTAGCTTGGTGAACGCTGACCTAGGAGGTGCCAAGCTAGAAAAAACTAATTTGCTAAATGCCAATCTGTCGGGTGCCAGACTGAAAAATGCCAACCTACTGAATGCGAACTTAGCAGGTGCTGACCTCAGGGGTGCTGATTTGAGGGATGCGGTTAATATGAATGCCGTTCAAATCGAAGCTGCCAACAATAAGACAGAGGCAATGTATGATGAGCGATCGCGTCAGCTACTTGGTTTATCACTAAAGATTAGCAGTGGGTAGATCCATTTTTGACTATGTTATCAGAAAAAAGTATAAATAAAATATTTTTTTGCTTAATAATTTTTGCTCTTAGTTTCAAAGTCCTGGGTTTGGGACACTATTAGTGAGCGTAGCCAAATATGTAGCGGATCCTCATGATAACGCTGATGCCAAATCATAAGATAATCGTACTGACCAAGTTCAATCGGTGGCTCAAGTATAGCAACGTTTGTATATTGAGCAAACTGCATTGCAATTCGACGAGGCAAGGTAAAAATCAGATCAGTCTGTTCCGCAATCATAGGAACCGAGAGAAAATGTGGTGTCTTCAACATCACTCGACGCTTTACGCCTAAGTTTGAGAACACATTATCCAGATGGCCTTTAATCGGGATTACGTTTATAGGCGTGACCGACCCGTGTGGCAAAGCAAGATAAGATTCAACTGTAAGATCCGTTTGAGTGATAGGATGGTCAGCCCGAACGATACACACAAAATCTTCTACAAATAACTTTTGGGATTTAAACTCCTCAGTTTCCGGTAGCTTAGGAACTCCTAAGCCTAGATTGATGGCTCCATTTCGTAAGTTATCTAATGTCTCACCACGCCAAATATGGCATTCGATATTCAGTTGAGGAGCCTGCTGAGAAATTTCCTTCAAAACCATAGGAAGAATCAAAACGGTTGCGTAATCTGATACAGCTAGCCCGATTGTACCTAGTGCTGTTTTAGGTTCAAAAACGGTTGGTTGAATTAGCTGCTCGATATTTAACAAAATTTTCTCTAGTGGTTCAAGTAGAGAAAGACCACATGGTGTAAGAAGCATGTCTTTTTTTGACCGTACAAGTAGTGGATCATTGAACACTTGACGTAATCGTTGAAGTGCGTGACTGGTAGCCGATTGACTCAAACCAATTTTTTTTCCAGCATTCGTGACGTTACGTTCTTGCAGCAAGGCATATAACACCAGTAGAAGATTAAGGTCGAGTTGGGACAAATCTATTTCATGCATACTTATTATTGATATCATGCATTTAGAAAATACTCAATTATTTACTATCAGTATGTTTCTTAAGAAATAACCGAATCCCTTTGGGACAGGTGTAGGTGAGCCAGTACAGTTGATGAGGATATCGAGTTGGGACAAATCTATTTCATGCATACATACTATTGATGTGGTGCATTTGACAAAGAATCATGAATTGTTTACTATCAATATGTTTTTTGAAAGCAAGTCAATTGGGGGATAGTTTGCGACACAATAATTTGGATTCCAATCAGTAAAAATCCCTGATTTTCAATCAGGGGTTGGGATAATGTAGCTTACCGTTGCATCTTTTTAGCTTGTACGGTTTTCTACGGTTAGGTGCAACAAATGAGAAAACGGCATCTAACGGAGTATTTCGTGATTAACGAAACTTAACCCACCCGATAACAGGAACCTTAACTTTAGCTGGTAGCAGAGGATTTTTTACCGGTTGACAAAACACGAATGACTGTAGCTGTCCCGCTTTTTGGAATCTCTGTTTGTCTTCACGATTTAAGGAACCTTTTGGAGGTTTAATTTTTGAAATTCGACTTTTGGTATGAGAATAAGTTGAGAATTTGTACCACTTTTTTACCTGATATATTTGCTAGATATCTTAATATAACTTAATTCTAAATTTATATAGTTACCAATAGTTTCATTTTAAAATAAACCTGATTTATGAAATGTGATTTATGGAAAAAACTAATAATTCTACTACTAGTCTGTCTTCAAATGGGTCTGACAAAGTAGCACAAAAGGATGATTATCCAGGACGTGCCTACTTTATTCGGCATGGTGAAAGCACAAGCAACGAACGTAACATTTTTGCAGGAGTACTGGATGTTGACCTCACAGCATTTGGGAGGTTACAGGCACGCCGTGCAGGTGTTGATATTAAGAAAAAAGGTGTGAAGTTTGATGCAGTATATGTCTCTCACATGAGACGGGCGCGGCAAACTTGCGAAATAGCCCTTGCTGAAAGTCAGGCGCTGAAGTCACCCGATATCCCTGTTGAAATCGACCATCGAATTAGCGAGAAATCCTTTGGCATTTTTGCCGGACGTAACCTAAATCTGCTGCGTCTTGCTTTGGGCTACGAAGGCTTCGAGGAAATGTTGCATTCCCATAACGAAGCCCCTCCGGCTGGCGAGAAGATTGCACAAGTTTACGGACGCGCTGCTTCTTTCTACGAGGAGCGGGTTGTACCGCACTTGAGGAGGGGCGAAACTGTTTTAGTAGTGTGCCACCAATATGTATTGGAGCCTTTAGCACTTTATTTAAGCGATTTACCACCCACTGATTATAAACATCTGAAACTCCCTAATGGTAAAGCTCTTAGTGGTGAGGAGCTAGTCAAGTTTCGCGGCAAGGAATCTGGCGGTGCAGCTTCGGTGCGTAAACAGATCAACGATCTGTCAATTATGTGGGCAATTTTGCTTTATGCGGCTGCTTTCTTATTGGGATGCTTGGTTAGGGCAGTAAGCGCCTCCGTCGGAGGCATTCCCTCAGAACTATTTCGAGGGATCATCGTTGTCTGTCTGGCAGCTTCGACGTTTTATACCTACTTGGACATTGACTTTGCAGCAAGTAAACGTAAAGTAACTTCAACTGTGAAGTATATAGTCTACGCCTGGATGTTGGTCAGATGGGTAGTTGGGCTACTTTTAATATTTTCTGGAATCTTGTATCAAAGCCCCGGCGATTTGTACAAAGTTATGTGGGTGCTTTTTTGGATGGTTCCACCCGCCCTTACTTCCCCAGTTTTATCAATACTCTGGGGCGGTAATCTTTATCCCTCGGCTATCTTATCAAGGACGTTATCAATCATCGCTCCAGTGGCACTGATTGTTACATTTGGTTTGGCAAAACAATTACCAATTAACACCTCAAGCCTGATATTTTTCGGTGTGATTCTAATTGTTGGTTTGGCAATACCGGGAGCTTTAGCCCAGTTTTGGCGTGACAAATCTCCTGTTGAATCAAACCACCATAGTAAGAACTGGAAATTTATTGGAGTGCTTGCTGTCGCATTTATGGCTTTAGCAAGTGGTTTTCAATTTACTCCATCAACATTCCTAAGCGATTTATATTTCTCAACAGATGCGAACCGCTCGCTAGCTTGTCTGCAACAACTGGCAGTGGCAACATTAGTCTTTATCTTCATCCGCGTCTTTGCTGTATTAACTTCAGTGTTTACAAAAGGCAAGTTGATCAAGGCAGAAGCTCAGGATGCTTATATCCTGCTTGTTAATCCCAACTTTTTCCTTTGGGCTGCTTTATTCCTCGGAGTTAGTTCAACTGCAAATCCTTACGCAGTAAGTTATGCAATTTTTTGGGCAGCACTGGGGTTCTTCTGCATACCACTCGTCGAGCAGATCTTGTTTATGAATTCATTTGGTAATGAATTATTGCGAGAAACACTGCGTTCTTCGAGAATGGCTACAGAAGATGTGAGAAAACTTTTCCATCAATTGGATACGGATGGAAGCAATGCACTCGATAAAGACGAGATTATGGAGCTTTTAGGGCGAATAGAAGATATGACAACAGGTGAACGTAGCTCTGATGATGTCAGGAGATACGTAACTGATTATCTTTTTGCGACTCTTGACTCCGATAAAAATGGCACAGTTGATTTGCAAGAGTTAGAAGATTATGTATCAACCTACGGGTTGGTTGCTAACCTTAACGTTGTCTCTGCTGCTGCATCCCCAGTAACAACATAAGAAAGCGAGGTTGGGCAAACTGCTACGTAAGGTGTGTTATGCCCTAGGCTAATGTACCCTACGAATTTTGTAAGTATCACATTAGATAACCATGAAAACTTTTGCAATATCATCTATAGAAGCTCTTGCTGGTTCTGATGTTTGGAAACTCATTTCTAGTGCAGACATCTCTATCCTCAATATACATATACCGCTGTTCAAAATAGTTCTGAGCGTTATTGTCCTCATACTTACCCTGGCGTTAAAACAAGTTTTCTCCGAAATTATCATTCGTAGAATCGAGCATCTGACGAGCGGAACACAGACCACCTTTGACGATGAGTTGGTCAAGGTTATCAAACAACCTTTAAACTGGCTGATTGTTATCGGTGGACTCTGGATAGTGCAGCTAATTCTGGCAGAAAATTTCAGCCCAGAATTGAACAAACAAGTAGAAGGGATTCTCAGGTTTGGTGCTTACGCTACCTTCGCCTTTATTGTTTACCGTGCCGCTCCTGTGTTGGGAGAGGTGCTTAAACAATGGACGCTCTCAACTGAAACCGAGTTAGACGATTTGCTCGTGCCCTATTTGCCGAAATTGTTTCAGGTGCTGGCGATCGTGATCATCTTACTTAAAGCAAGTGAGGTGTTTTTGGGTGCATCGGCAGGGGCACTGATCGGTCTGCTTGGTGGAGCGGGTGTTGCCATCGGTTTGTTACTTAAAGACCTGTTCTATGACTTATGTTGTACTGTCATTATCTACGTAGATAACCTGTTTCGACCCGGTGACCAAGTGACGATGCATGGAGTAGAGGGTCTAATTAAAGTGGAAAATGTTGGACTGCGAAGTACAACCCTTCGTATACTGACCAGAAACACTATCCAAAAAGTGCCCAATTCTAAAATGATTAATGGAGTCGTTGAAAATTGGTTCCAACCGATAGGAAATGATAATTCAATAGGTATTAACTTAACCCTAAAAATTGATGGTATTTCGGCAGAACAAACCGAAAAAGTTTGTGTCGGTCTTCGGGAAATTCCTCAGTCAATTGATATATTGACTGAAAAGTTTTTTATCTACTTTAGCGAACTAAATCAAAATTCTCGTATCATTAAAATTAGGGTTTTTGCTAATACTAATGGTAATCCTAGATTATACTTTGATACCATCGAAAAAATCAACCTAGCGATACTGACTCTACTGGAAAAAGAGCAGATTAATCTATTCACCTATTATCCGGTGCAACTCCAAACTAATCTTGGAGAAGCTCAAAATAATTTAGAACCGATCAAAAATTGACAAAGCAGACAAATACACCAAATGCATTAGATATCTGCGAAAAAGAATGTATGGCGCTCGGCAAATGACAACTTAAGGATAGGTAAGTTGATGGTAAAAATATCAAAAACTACTGCCAGTTGCTTGGTATTTTGGTACATTTGACTCTGACAACAAGACCTTTACCTTTTTGAGTTCTGGTTCACTCTCACAAGAGCAGCTTTTTTCCGAGAACAACATACTTTCAGGCGTAGATGATCTGAGCAAAACAGATTTCTCTGCTGGGGAGAATTCAGGAGTCAGGAAAGATTAAACATAATATTCTGACTCCTGACTTTTGAGTTCTGACTCCTGTTGTTACGATTCTGATCCAGAAACCCAAGTATCACGCCATTTGACAGTACCTTCTTTGGCAATCACCCAGCGACGATTCATCAGATTTTCGCGCAGAGGCGATTTCCCTTCTCGCCACATAGCATATTTATAGCTGACGAGCTTACCAGCACTTTCGTTAAAAGGAATTTCCGCAAACCATGTGTTGGTGTTGATATATTCCAGAGGATATGCCTTGCCTATATCCCAGTTGCCTAATTCGGGACAATCTCCAATAATGACGATGGTTTCACCTGGTAGAGTCTGCACACCATTGAGTTGGACTCGCACAATAGTTTCCCCTTTCACCCGTTCTCCAAGACGGCTTAAGACGATAGCGCCTCGCTCTTCAAGGTGGAAGTTAGAAATTTTACCATCTTTCACTTCATACTTGTTGCGAGTTATCACACAAGTGTGTTCTCCATCAGGCAGTTCTGTTTCCACTTCTGGTATCGTGACTTCTCCACCTCTATTTAGTGCTACAAAGCACACTGATTCACGATAGCGACGCACGTAACAGAAAACATTGGGTGTAAGATATTTTTTCCATTGGCTACCCATCGACATTGCTGGATTGAGTCGCCGTAAACCAGAAAGTAGCCTGATGCAGCGATAAATTTCCGTATCCCTATCCCAATTTTCCATCATAGGGCGGTTGTACGGGTCATTACCACCATCAGTGTCATCGTGGAGATATTGTTCTGTACCGTAATAGATGCAAGGAATACCACGAGCCGTCATAATCAAAACAATTCCCACTTTCAGCATCGCTGGATCTGGATTCAGCGATTGGAAACGGGGCATATCGTGGTTATCAAGAAAGGTAACTAATTCTGTTGCCCCGTTATAGCGATAATCCTGGTCAAAAATATCTTGAACAAGTTGAAATCCACTTTTTGCACCTTGTGCTAACACTTCCCGAATTGCCCCGCACAGCCCAAAGTCTAAAACCGTCATCCCAGAGTTATTGGCAAAGTCAACAGAACGCTCATCATTGGGATGGTTGTAAATCCATTCACCAAAAATGAACACATCTGGCTTGTGATTGTACATATCACCAGTGAATTCCTGCCAAAACCAGATGGGCATATGTTTGACAGTGTCCACCCGCAGTACATCCACACCCCGGTCTAGCCATTGCTTAATTGCTGACTTGATATAACTGCGATATTCAGTATTGTTCTCGTTAAAAGTTGCAAGACCAGCAAGTTCACAATTTTGTACTTGCCATTCGTCTTCCCAGTTTTTCACTTCGCCATAATGGTGATACCAATGCTGCTTGTCATCATTGAAGTCAGCAATTTTGACTCCATCATCATACAATTCGCCTTTGCTACCGCTGAAATCGGGTGAACTGTGATTACAAACAATATCCAGCACCAATTTCATCTTGCGCTTGTGCAGCTCATCAAGTAATTTATCAAACGTTGTATTTCTTGTTTCCTGTGTTTCGTTTAAAGAAGGGTTTTCATCTGTTGCAATAAAGCGAGGATTAATCCGCTTAAAGTCCTTTGTCCAATAGCCATGTATCGCAGCACTGCCAACAAACAAGTCTTCAACTTGTTCAAACAAAGGAGTTAACCAAATTGCAGTCACTCCCATGCTTTTGAGATAGTCTAACTTATCGATAACACCTTGCAAGTCACCACCCCAATACTTACCCCAATCCTTCCTGGTTGGGTCATACAGTTCGGGATTACTACCTTCGCTGTTTTCTGGATCGCCATCATGAAAGCGATCCACGACAAGAAAGTAAATCGTTTCCTGACGAAATTCAATATCTCTAGTGTAAAGAAACTCTAGATCAACTTCTGTTTCTGATGGCGATGTCTCTATAATATTTGAGACTTCTGCCTCTGTATTTTCAACGTTGTATTGAGCTTTTGAAAACAGCGAAGGAGGAGTATCTACCATATTAAAATGAAAAATCCTAGATAAATAAGGTTTGCAGACCCATGATGAATAGACTTTTAAGGATCATGTGCCGCTACAAACAAGGGTATTATCTAGTCTTTTTTTGTAAAAAAATATCTATCTCTAGCTAGTTTATAAGTATATCTATAGTAAGATTTAGAAGAGCAATACGCCCGCCTAATCTTTGCACTCATCACTCATTCTGAAGCGGAAAAAGCAGTATAAATGGTTAATTTTATACCTTTTTTATTGAAAGAATAGTAGAATTTATCTACAAACAAATCTTATTTTAACTTGTAACAAATGACTAACCCACATTCTGTGGGTTAATTTTCAGATTTTGGTATTTTCCAGAATCTAGTTAAAACAAGGGGTTCAACCATGAAAACCAAAATTCTACACTCAGCTTTGCCTTGAATAAAAGTGTCAAAATCATGTTTATTGACTCTATTCTCAGTAATCGAGCGGGCGTATTAGTCGGTTTTACCTAAAACGCTTCTCGCGACCCCCATATATGAGAAAAAGAGTGAAATGTTTATCTAGACTGGATTTTATCCGATTCTGAAAAATTCTGGTTTTGACGCGACAACCTGCGGAGAGCAGATTTTTTAAGCACATTTACTCATGCGGAATGTGGGGACTAAGTAAGTCGGCACAAATAAATCAAACTATGTAACAGAATGTAAAATCCACAAAATCCTTGCGATTGCTACCCTGCGGGAAGCCCCCTCCGGGGTCTACGTTTTACTAGTTCCTAAGAGGAACCGCTACGCTACGTTCCACTCGCAATGACATACCTTGAAATTTTTACGCTGACTTACTTATCTCAGAACAAGCTGTTTAAGCTGTTGTTCAAAGTATGCCAAGTGCAGCCACCAGAAGCGCCGTAGAGGCTATAAGTTTGGCTAGGTATAAGGGAGAACAATATTTCTCTTATACCCACAAACTTTTTGTCAATAACTTCTATTGAGATACACTACTAGTCACTTTCGGTTGGTCTAGATAGGCATAAACGAGCTTAGAAACTTGACTAATAAAGTCTCTGGCTCTTGTATCACCAAAAGGTCTTGTCACCAAAATGCCTGCTAAATATCGCTTACCGGATGGCAACTCAATGATACCTGCATCCCCAAGCAGAACTCCAAGAGTTCCTGTTTTGTGAGCAATGACCGCACCTTTACCAAGACCAGCTGGTAATAGTCTTTTGTTCTCAACGCGACGCATGATTCCCAAAGCTTGGGAGTGGCTTGTACTACTAAGCAACTTGTTATTTGCAACTAACGCCGATAGTCTAACCAAGTCTTTGGGACTGGTTGTATTAGTTCCCTTAAAGTCGCCTAACTGATGACGAATCACGGTATTTTGCAGTCCCCAACTGCGAAACCGGTCGTTTAACTTAGCCATACCACCTAAACGGTCAATAATCATATTAGTGGCAGTATTATCACTGATAGTAATCATCTTTATGGCAGTATCTAAAACACTCAGCTTGGTTCCCACAGGTTTGAATTGTAAGACTCCAGAACCTTCAGCTTCAGCCTTCAAGTCACGCCGCACTACTAACGTTTCATTCAGCTTGACTCTACCTGCATCGACCTCCTGAAATAAAGCAACCAAAATCGGAAACTTAATGGTGCTAGCAGCTGGAAATACTTTCTCTCCATTGAAATCCAAATAGTTGCCTGTATCCAAGTCTAGGAAAAACATTCCTGGTGAGAGAAAGCTGTAGCGAGCCATCAGTGTTTTCAGTGGAGAACTGAGCTGCAACAATTCCTTACCCAAGGGGACAACTCCAGCAAAGGTCGAAATAGCGCCAATTTGGAGGGGAATTTGTTCTTCTCCAACGCTGGTATTTACGACAGTTGCTTGTGCATCACCGATAGCTGCACGCTCAATTGAGGAGAATTTTACTATCCAATGTGAAGAAGAATCTCCCTGAATCAGTAATTTTTCTGGGGAAACTGTGTAACCAGGTGCTAATTCAACAACCAATCTGGTTGTCTGGGAGTCTACTTGTCCAAGCCGAATCTCTCGAATTGCTGAGCCAAGATTTTTACGGATTGTATTCTCGTTTAGATTCGTTGTTCCTGGCAAATCAATAACAAGTCTCATCGGGTTATTGATTAAAAAAGCTTTTGGTTGTACTCCAGAATCAGTAGTTATATCTAGTTGATTTTGAACAGGGTCGAAATACCAAGATTGTAAGCGAGCCGCTTTGACTGGAGAAGATAACAGTACAATACTGACGACGCTAGCTAACAGGAAACTAAGTCTCATCCGTGTGATTTTTGTGAGCGATAGTAGGATTGGTATGGACAATTTTTCCAGATTTTTATGGCCTTATCCGGAAAAAAAGTACATGAAACTGTAATTATTCCTAATTAGTTGCGTTATCGCAAGTGAGTTTAGTAACAGAAAACTAAGTTATTTGTGTTATAGCCGAAATTAACAACGGTTTTTCCACATAAAAAAATTCTTGGGAACATTCATTTGGCTATGTCAGTCTTTAAATTTAAAGAGTGGTTTGTTATCCACAACAAATCAAATAAGCAATGGCAACCTTGATGCTAGGAGGATGTGTTGTGTCTCGTTGCGAAAATTAACTTCCTAAAAAGCCTTACAGAAGAACCATCCTGTTTGATGATAAATCTCTCAAAACTTGATATATAACTCTTTCTTGAGGGTATTCATATTAATAAGTGAACGAAAAGTTATCCTAGACTCTCTAAATTGCACGAGAGAACTTTTTCTATTTTTTTATTGCAACATGCAAAATATGTAAATTTATTTTATATTTTAGTGCGGGCAGAACAGCACACTTTTGTAAAAAAGTAGAGAGCAAGATGCTCCCACTACTGTCTTTTTTTTAAATTGGGATACTCCCTGTTTGATTATGTGCATATTAAAGATAACGGGCATCTTTCGTACTATCTACTTACTAACGTAAGTTGCTAGTGAGTGTCCGTCAAAAAGTATTTTTTTGATACAAAAAAATTTGTAATTGAAGCAAGGGAGAGCATCCCTATGCATGCAAAATACAAAGAGTGGGAGCATCTTGCTCCCTTTTTGAACAAAACCGGGTTGGACAGCCCCGAAGTCGCTACAACACCGGGAACCCGACGCCAGATACCTAGGTCGGGAAACCCTCATCAAGTACTGGCTTCCTCCGGGGAAGATCTCCGGTCTCGCTGCGCTTTAGACCTCTGGGCGTGCGCTTTGCGCATACACCAGTCGCCTACGGCGGGAAACCCGCTTGCAGCGCTGGATTCACCGCAATGCGCAACTCTTGGCACTACAAATTGACAAAGATAGGATGGATGATCCCAAGCAAGGCGCTTTTTGATAACTAGGAACTTGAGTTATTAAGAGTTAAAAGTTCCCTATTTGTAGGAGTAAATTCACAAATAAAATAAAAGTGCTAGGTGAGATAAACAAATTGCAAAAAATCTGGATCATAAAACGTAAAAATTCAGCACATTTTAAGCAGATTCTCATGATAATATCATTATTATGATATTTTTTTTCATATTTATATTTGTATACTACTCATGCTCCAAGACTTTTCAGTTATTTTTCGATACAAGAATAAAAGTAGTTTTGGTTTTGCGATCGCTACCCAACCTACAATTCTTCTTAACTGAATTATATTGGCTCAGCTTTGAATGATTTCATCAATATTATATTAGTAAAATCTTTCGTTATACTACGTTAAATCTATTGATTATTAGGTAATTTTAGACAAAATTATTCTTATAAAAAGTATTGCTATTACATTCTAAATCTGCAATAGTAATGGGTTAAACCCTAAATCCAGAAATTAAGACATTAACAAAATGTTAACAACATATTTAAAAATTCTTAATGAGCATTATCAAGCTCTCAACAATGAGGGTAAAGATGTCATTCAAGGATTAACTCAAACACCAAAAAGTTTACCTCCCAAATATTTTTATGATGATCGCGGCTCAGAATTCTTTGAACAAATATGTGAATTACCAGAATATTACCCTACACGAACAGAAGCGTGGATATTGCGTCAATATGCCGATGAAATTGCTCAGATAACAGGTGCTTATGAACTTGTAGAATTAGGCAGTGGCAGTTCTACCAAGACCCGGTTTTTATTAGATGCTTACCAAAAAATTCCAGGTTCCTGTAAATATGTACCGGTTGATGTTAGTGAAGGAATCCTCAAAAGTAGCGTGTTACAGCTACAACAAAAATATCCCGATTTGTCGATTGAGGGCTTAATAGGAACTTACGAACAAGCCTTAGCAAAACTAGAATCGATTACCGTGCCATCACGGATGATTTTTTTCCTGGGAAGTTCAATCGGGAATTTTACAGCACAAGAGTGCAACAGGTTTTTGAGGCAAATTGCTCACACTTTAAAAACAGGTGATTATTTTCTCCTTGGTATTGATTTACAAAAACCCAAGGATATTTTAGAAGCGGCTTATAACGATAGTCAAGGAGTAACGGCTGCTTTTAATTTGAATATGCTTTCCCATTTAAATTGGCGTTTCCAGGGTAGTTTCGATTTGAATTTCTTTATCCATGAAGCTATTTATAATCAAACGGAGACTCAGATAGAAATGTATCTTCATTGCCTTGAAAGTCATTGGGTGTCCCTAGAAACTCTAAATTTAAATGTTTTGTTTGAAGTTGGAGAAAGTATTCTCACGGAAATTTCTCGCAAGTTCGATTTAGTAACTATCCAAAAAGAACTTGAGTTACAAGGACTAAAAACACTAAAAATTTGGACAGATCCCAATCAGTGGTTTGGGTTAATTCTTTGCCAAGCTTAAATCTTCCTTCCGAAAACTTAAAATAGAATAAACAGATCCGCAAATTAAATTTTTCGCCTTGATTTACAAGGTTTATAAGTTAATTTGCGGATAAAAATTTCTAGCGTCCTACTTCCACAGCAATTTAGTGACACCATGAATACTCTTAAATCTGCTTATCCTCCAAAGCTTGATAATTGCAATAATCAAGTTCTTCTCAATTACTTTGAAAATGCTTGGCAATTGGAAGATATTCTGATGAAAAGTCTGGTTGGAGAAGATACATTCTATCTCAATCCCGATCCTCTGAGAAATCCTCTGATTTTTTATCTGGGACATTCGGCTGTTTTTTACATTAATAAATTAATTTGCGTTGATTTGTTAAAAAAACACCTCAATCATGACTATGAAATTCTCTTTGAAATTGGGGTTGATCCTGAAATACCACAGGAGTTAAATCAAGCGATCGCTCATCTTGAATGGCCCCAAGTTGCAGAGGTTTGGCAATATCGAGAACAAGCCTATGAAATCATTGCAGAACTGATTAAGAAAACACCCATCACGAATCCTATCCATCCAAATCATCCTCTTTGGGCTTTAATGATGGGGATAGAACACCAGCGTATTCACATTGAAACCTCTTCGGTGTTAATTCGCCAATTGTCTGTAGAGAGAGTCAAACGTCCCCAAAACTGGAAATATGCCCCTTTTAATGGTTACACTCCTCAGAATGAAATGATAGAAGTTGCTGGTGGAGTCGTGAAAATAGGCAAAGCCTATGATGATCCAACCTACGGATGGGATATTGAGTATGGCGATCGCACTGTTGAAGTTGCATCTTTTTTAGCCAGTAAATATCTAATTACCAATGCCGAATTTATCTACTTTGTCAAGTCAGGTGGCTACGAAAATCAAGATTATTGGGATGAAGAATCTTGGAATTGGAAAACTCAATACAATATTCAACATCCCAAATTTTGGCTACATGAAAATGGTAGCTATAAATATCGAGCCATGTTTGATGAAATGGACTTACCTTTAGATTGGCCTGTGGAAGTCAATCACTATGAAGCAATGGCTTACTGTCATTGGAAAGACAATCAGACTCGCTTAATGAGTGAAGCAGAGTACCATTTAGCTACTTACGGTAATACTTTGTTAGAAGATGATGTAGATAATTACAATCTCAATTTAAAATTTGGATCACCGAGTCCCGTCGGGATGTTAGAAACAGCAAAAAGCTACTCTGAACTGTACGATTTGCGGGGTAATGTTTGGGAATGGTTGAGTGATAATCTAAACCCACTTTCAGGATATAAACCTCATTATCTTTATGAAGATAATTCTGCTATTTTTTTCGATACAAAACATCACATGATGTTAGGAGGATGTTGGATAACGAACGGCACAGAGGCTTTAAAATATTACCGCAACTGGTTCCGTCCCAACTTCTATCAACACGCAGGTTTTAGGATTGTTCAAGGCATTTAGAAATCAAAGAATCTCGTAATTTTAGACATTAAACCTCTGGCAAAAGTGAAATGTTACAAGATTTTGTTAAAAGTTAAGAGTTTCCGACTTCTGCAAGAGGTCTCAATACTTTTCGGTTAAAGGGCAAGCGCCTATAGCAGTCCTATTTCATTTGTGTGAAAGTGCCTGCGCTCTGCGCTTAAAAACAAAGTACATTTGTACATTCTTCTTCCCTGTTCCCTGTTAAGCGTTCCCTACCTCAACGAGTAATTTCACAACTCCTGCACGGATTGCTATATAAGTCTTTAAATTGCACGAGAGAACTTTTTCTCTTGTTTGATTGTGTGCATATCAAAGATGACAGCAATGTTTCGTATGAGTAGTCTACCGATTTCTGTGACACTAATGTGGTTTTTTGATAGCCTAACCAATCCATCTGCTTCTAAACTCTTCAACACTTCTAATTCCTCAGAGAAATAATCGTCAAAAACGATATGGTACTTGTCTTCAATATCTTGCTTATACAGTTGAAAATGACACATGATGCTCATGATCACATCGCGTCTGAGAATATCATCCCAAGTAAGTTTGATACCTTTACTAATAGGTAGAATATCTGTGTCAATTGCCTGATAGTAATCCTTTAATTGCTTGTGATTTTGGGCGTAGGTATCTTCTAGCATACTGATGGATGTGGCACCAAAACCAAAGAGTTCTGCTTGTGCTTGAGTTGTGTAGCCTTGGAAGTTGCGTTTGAGAGTGCGATCGCCTTGAGCGATTGCTAATTCATCATTAGATTTGGCAAAATGATCCATGCCAATAAATAAATATTGATGATTCGTCAACTCCTCAACTGTCGTCTTCAAAATTTCTAACTTTTCCTGTGCTGGCGGTAGTGCTTCTACTGGTATGTTTTTTTGCACTGTTTTCAGCCAAGGGACATAAGCAAAGTTAAAAACAGCAATCCTGTCTGGGTTTAATTCAATTGTTTTTTTAACCGTTTCTTGAAATGTCTGGACAGTCTGGTAAGGTAGACCGTATATGAGATCTACATTCACACTGTCAAACTTCGCTTCTTTAATCGCGCTCATCACATCAAACAGCATTTCTTCTGGCTGGACGCGATTCACTGCAACTTGCACTTGACGATTAAAATCTTGAATACCAAAACTAATGCGGTTAAACCCAATTTCTTTCAAAAAGAAAATGTAGTTTTTATCGATATAGCGGGGATTAATCTCAATAGAAATTTCTGCTGTCTGGCTCAGGGTGAAATTTTTCTTGATATTTTTCCATAAAAATTCTACTTGTTCAAGGCTTAAATAATTAGGGGTTCCGCCACCCCAGTGAATCTGAACCACTTCTCTATCTCGGTCAATGAAGCTGGCTGTTTTCTTGATGTCGCGAACCAGATACTCCACGTATGGTTGAGCAATATTCTTGTTGTTTGAAATGACTACGTTACAACCGCAAAAGTAACAAGGACTTTGGCAAAAGGGTATGTGAAAATACAAAGAAAGGGGAGTTTTTCTTTGATTTGAGGTGGCGATCGCACTTTTAAAGTCGCTTGGGGTGAATGCTTCTATTAATTGTGTTGCTGGTGGATAGCTGGTGTATCTGGGTACAGGAGCATCGTACTTTTTGATGATATCGAAATCAAATTTTACACCAGGAATTTGATAAACCATTGAGGTAGCTTCCAATAAGATGAGCGTATAGAATACCGTCAGAATCAAACAGATAAATCATCTTATATACGCGTCATAAAATCCGTTATTCATGCACCTTGATAAAAGCACTCATATTTATATTAGAACTTAGGCATGGAAACAAGAAATCAAGGGTTTGGGCAAGGGGTATAGGAGTGCCAGGGTGTAGATGTTCAAACCCTTATACCCCTACACCCCTACACCCTTACACCCCTAGTTTGTTGACTTTTGCATGAGGTGTAATTTCTAAGCTGTACTGAGTTCGGTGCTATCAGTGTTATTGCTATTAATCAGGGTATTGAACATGACTTGACCAATTGCTTTGATCAGGGTTTGTTCTAACTCCTGAACCATTTGCATATTCAGGTGAAATGCGTTGTTTGCTTCTGCAACAATCCGGTCGGCGGTTGCGTCATCTATTGGCAGTTCATCTAACGTTTGACGATATTTGTCCTTAAATGCTTTCTTGTCTGGAATTTGGTCAAAATTGTAGAAAGATGTGCCTTCATATCCGGAAAGCTTCAAGACTGACTGAGCAACCTTTTGCAACATTTGACCACCAGACAAGTCACCCATGTAGCGAGTATAGGCATGACCTATTAATAACGCAGGTTCTTTGGCAGAAAGTTCATGAATGCGGCTTATGTAAGTTTGAGCAGCTTTTGAAGGTGCGATTTTCCCTCTCCAGTCTTGCCCATAGTAAAATTCTAAGTCTTTTTCCAAATGAGCTTTGCGATTGAGTTCTTTAAAGTACACAGCACTGATCAAAGAATGGTCTTTGTAGTGCTCTAATGCTGCTTCTAGTTCGCTGTAGATGTAATACAAGTTACCTAAAAATTTTGCAAAGCAGTCTCTATTGACAACTCCTTTAACAAAACATTTCATAAATCCCACATTTTCAATTGCTGCATGAGCCTGTTGTGTTCCGCAGCGAAGTTTTTGGGCTAGATTGCTACTCATCGTTAAAATCGTTCTCGTCCAAATAAAATACGTACCCAAACAAGGGTTTGATTTATTGAAGTTTCGGATTTTCGCAGAATTCCCAGTGTAAGGCTTCAACAGTTATCAGTTATCAGTTATCAAGTACCACTCGCAATACGGTTCGGTTAACGTTTTAATATTTTGAAGATCCCCCCAACCCCCCTTAAAAAGGGGGGCTTATAACCCTCTTTTACCCCCTTTTTAAGGGGGTCGCCGCAGGCGGGGGGATCTTAACCGAACCGTATTGGTACCACTCGTATCAGTTATCAGGTAGGAAATGGACTCGTCCACCCCTTGTTCACTGTTTACTGTTCACTGTTCACTGATTATAAAAGCAGTTCACAGTTAACCTCAGAGTTAGGCAGAGATAGCTATCTTGGGTTTAGAGCAGAACTGAGCGAGACACTATCACGCTCGCTTGTTGCTCCAAACCATATTGATGACTACTTTAACCATTAAACTATCAAATCGTTGTGTAACTAGGAAACCGTTTATATTTATTTATATTTTCGGATTTACAAATCATTTTTTTAAATTATTTTACTTTTGATAGATTTCAAGAAGATTTTATGCTTATATAGCTTTAAAAAGATAAATTGATTGAACGATTCTCATGGCTAAGTCTCTTCAAACTCCTACGCCTGAGTTGCAAAAGCCAGGTGTGAAAGCGCCTGTGCAGGAAACATTGTTAACGCCCAGGTTTTACACGACTGACTTTGACGCTGTAGCACAGTTGGACATTTCAGCGGATGAAGCCCAGTTGAGAGCTATTGTGGATGAACTGCGGGCTGATTATAACCGCCATCACTTCGTGCGTGATTCTGAGTTTCAGCAGAGTTGGGATATGATTGATGGGGAAACACGCCGTGCTTTTATTGATTTTTTAGAACGCTCTTGCACTTCAGAGTTTTCTGGGTTTCTTCTGTTTAAAGAGTTATCGCGCAGACTCAAACAGCGAAATCCTCTTTTGGCGGAAGCTTTTAATTTTATGGCGCGGGATGAAGCACGCCATGCGGGATTTCTCAATAAAGCAATGGGGGATTTTAATCTCTCACTGGATTTGGGCTATCTGACAAAGAATCGTACCTACACCTTTTTCCCACCAGAGTGGATTATCTACGCAGTTTACCTGTCTGAGAAAATTGGCTACTGGCGCTACATCATTATGTTCCGTCACCTAGAGAAACATCCAGAGTTGAAATTCTATCCCTTGTTTGGCTATTTCGAGAGTTGGTGTCAAGATGAGAATCGACATGGAGATTTCTTTAAAGCGCTGTTGCGATCGCAACCCCAACTCTGGAACAACTGGAAAGCCCGTTTGTGGGTACGGTTTTTCCTGCTGTCTGTGTTCGCGACTCATACTTTAACAGTGCTGGAGAGGGCGTCATTTTATCACTCTATTGGCATCAATGCATACGAGTACAATATCCAAGTGATTGAAAAGACGAATGAAACCGCTGCACGGGCATTTCCTGTGATATTAAATACAGAACACCCAGAGTTTTTCCGGCGGCTGGAAGAGTGTTCTGATATTAATCTCAAGCTTACAGAGATTAACAACAGCAATAGTCCAAAGATTGTCAAATTCTTTCAAAAGTTACCCTTGATACTTTCAATCATCGGGCATTTGTTACGGCTTTACTTTATCAAGCCTATTGATGCTGAAGTATCTCGCCAAGCAGTTTGCTGAACTTTCCGGAAACATAAAGATTTGCCATTCGCCTACACTCGTCCTTAAGGACTGAGTGTAAATCATTCACTTGTTTGCTGCACCATTCGCTTTGTACAGCAGTCGCCAGGTAGATTAAGACACGAACTAATGAGAAAACACGGTCACCAAGAGACTTGAAAGTCTGTTCCCTATTCCCTGTTCCCTGTTCCCTGTTCCCTGTTCCCTGCTATAGATTCAACTTTAGAATGATGTCTTTTCCTAGCTGCTGTCTGCACGATGGAAATGATAATGCAGCACACTAGGTATTTCTATGTTTTTACCCCCTGGGTTTGGTGAAAAATATGTGATGACCACGCTAGGAAGAATAGTGTACTATACTGCTATTGGGAAACCGTGGTCTGACACAAATGTTGAGCAATCAAGCGAGAAAACATTAGTTTTCCTACACGCGTTTGGTGGTGGTTCTTCTGCTTACGAGTGGTCTAAAGTTTATCCAGCTTTTGCTGCGGATTATCGAATCGTCGCGCCGGATTTGATTGGGTGGGGACGCTCTGACCATCCGGCTCGAAGTTATAGTGTTAATGACTACATTCAAACTATTATTGAGTTCATAGAAAGGACTTGCAATGGTCCGATTAGTGCGATCGCCTCTTCACTCACTGCTGCTTTCACGATTCGCGCTGCGATTCTTCGCCCCGATTTATTCAAGTCTTTAATTTTGACCACACCAGCAGGTTTGGCTGAATTTGGACAAGATTACAGCAAGAGTTTATCTGCTCAAATTGTCAACATCCCAGTTGTAGATCGATTGCTTTACATGACTGGGGTTTCTAGCAGTTTTGGCATTCGCAGCTTTTTGGAAGAACGTCAATTTGCTCGTCCAGAACGAGTTTATCCTGAAATTGTCGAAGCATATTTGCAATCTGCTCAACAGTTTAATGGAGAGTATGCTGCTCTTGCTTTCGTACGTGGTGATTTATCTTTTGATTTATCTCAATATATAACTCAATTGACCATTCCTACTGCTATGATTTGGGGGCAAAAGTCAGAATTTACAGGACCAGAAGTCGGTCGCCGACTTGCAGACATGAACCCTCAGGCAGTCCGCATCTTTTATAACTTAGAGGATGTAGGCTTAACCCCCCAATTGGAACTTCCTGCTGTCACGATTGGGCTAATTAGGAAATTTTTACCTTTACTTGAGTCATCTGTTTGAACAGCTTTTCCTTTGTGATCAGGACTTACGCATTTCAACGTAATTCCGTCATTGCGAGCGACAGCGAAGCAATCTCCTCAAGGTCGAGATTGCTACCCTATGGCTGACGCCACGCCTTACGGCTATCGGGAAGCCGCTTCGCATCTACACTCCACTACGTTCCGTTCGCAATGACATTCTCCCTTGTTGCGTAAGTCCTGCTGATGACGGAGAAACAGGTAAACTCAGATCTTGCACCATACTTTTCGTCCGCCAAGAAATAAATTTATTGGCTCAAAGTCCAAGTCCGTTAAAACGGACTGGGTAAGTTTTTCAGTCCGTTTTAACGGACTTGGGTTATTAGCCTTGAACTTCAGTTCAAGGCGTATCAGCCGGAGGTGCAAGATCTGAGTAAACCTATGGACTACTGAAATACACATATTGTGTAGGTTGGGCACTACAATGCCCAACCTATTTAATTTGAGCGTGTATTGCACCCAAATACAAACGGGAACATCCCAAATGTGCAAAATGCCCGCACTTCGTGCCGCTTCGCTAACAGACTGGAAGTCTGGGGCTATACAAACAAAGCCTGCGGAGGCAGGCTGTAATTAGTCCGCGCAGGCGGACTTTGCCTGTGTAGCCGCGAATTCTATTCGCCAGGTGTCTGTGCAAAATTGGGATGCTCCCATTAACCTGAGGAATTAGAGTTGGTATCACTGCTACCGATAATTGCTTGGAATATGTTCGATGCTAAAGAGAAAAAAGCTGTGAATAACAACAGGATCATCAAGCTTGCAAGACCAGCAAAGGGAGAAATGATAAACAACAGTAAGAATCCAAACATTAGAATTGATATCAATGTCTTATTCATCTTTTTTCCATTTCATAATTTTTAATTTCAATTAAGTACCTAATTCTATAACTGTGCTACTTCTATTGGAAAGAATTAGTCCTCTTTCTTAAGGATGAAGCCCTTTGGGCAATCGTCACTAGCAACATATGAAAGAAACATATTTTTCTTGATTGTAATGAAGAAAAAGCTTGCCCAGTTAAATTACGCGCCCTAATAACTAAGTTTAAAATTGTTGCCATAATTAGGATAAGCCATAATAAAATTAATTTTTTTGGTTCTTCGCGCCCTCGTCCCTTAGGCGCAGGGCTTGGTTGTAATCGTCTAATGCCCCTTTGTTGTCTCCCAAATCTCTACGGACAAGCGCTCGGTTGTTGTAGGCGTCAGGATCGTTAGGATTAAGGCGCAGGGCTTGGTTGTAATCGTCTAATGCACCTTTGTTGTCTCCCAAGTCACTACGGACAAGCGCTCGGTTGTAGTAGGCGTTAGCATACTTAGGATCTAGGCGCAGGGCTTGGTTGTAATCTTCTATTGCCCCTTTTTTGTCTCCCAAGTCACCACGGATAAGCCCTCGGTTGTAGTAGATATCAGTATATTTAGGATTAAGGCGCAGGGCTTGGTTGTAATCGTCTAATGCGCCTTTTTTGTCTCCCAAATCACTACGGACATACCCTCGGTTGTAGTAGGCTTTAGCATCGTTAGGATTAAGGCGCAGGGCTTGGTTGTAATCGTCTATTGCCCCTTTTTTGTTCCCCAAGTTTGTACGGACAAGCCCTCGGTTGTAGTAGGCTTTAGCATCGTTAGGATTTAGACGCAACGCTTGGTTGTAATCTTCTATTGCGCCTTTGTTGTCTCCCAAGTTTGTACGGACAAGCCCTCGGTTGTAGTAGGCATCAGCATAGTTAGGCTCTAGGCGCAGGGCTTGGGTGTAATCTTCTATTGCGCCTTTGTTGTTTCCCAACTTAATATAGACAAACCCTCGGTTGTTGTAGGCCTTAGTATACTTAGGATTAAGACGCAGGGCTTGGGTGTAATCTTCTATTGCGCCTTTGTTGTTTCCCAACTTAATATAGACAAACCCTCGGTTGTAGTAGAGATTAGCATTGTTAGGATTTAGGCGCAACGCTTGGGTGAACTCGTTTAGTGCTCCTTTCTTGTTCCCGTACTCAGCCATAAAAATAAACGCTTGTGAGTAGTGTTTAGCTATAGCAAAATTGAGTTCTGCTTGTTTCGACTGATACCAAGCTGTCAGTCCCAATGTCGTCATAATCATCAATACTGCCCCTGAAACACTAGCAATTCCCCTTCGCCTACGGGCTTTCTCTTCTCGAAGCTGGCGATCGCGTTGTTCAATACTTAGTTGGATAAAATCTTGCTCTGATGAACTTAGCTCTTCGCTCCGTGTGTTTAATTTTTCTTCTGCTTCTGACAGCGGCACACCACGCAACAATACTCCTTGATCTCGTTTTGTCTCTTCCCATTGATGTATAATATCCCTTAACCGCTCTTGCCAAGCTCGAAACAAACGGTCTTTTTTCATCCACTCGCGCAGCGTTTGCCATTCGCGGATTAGGGCTTCATGGACAACTTCCACTGTATCTTCCCCAGATTTCTCATCATGTCCGGTGACAACCAAACGGGCTGTGTATCCTGCTAAATCACTCACCAATCCCCAATTCTCATTTCCTACTTCTTTGCGGGTGGCGATGCGACGAGTATCCTCAGTTCCTTCCCCTGGGCGCACCAATTGCACAAAGATGCGCTGTGCAGCTTTTTGCTTTGTTTCACTCAATTTTTGGTAAACTTCCTCAGCATGATTTGCTAGCGCTTTTTTCACACCACCTATCTCTTGGTATGCTTGATGAGTGAGTGTGCGGTTTTGCTGTAAAGACCAAAGTCGAGTCATGGCAAATTCTAGCAATGGGAGATTCCCCGGTTCATTGCCAACATCATCTAAAATTCGTTGCGCCAATTGTGCTTCTAATTGGACTTCTATCTTCTGGGCTGGTTGTTCAATTGCTCGAAGTAGTTCCTCTCGATTCATTGCACTTAACAGTTGCGGTGTAAACTGCTGCAATGCATCTCGTAAAGGACGATAACCAAGGACAAAGCCGTAGAAGTCAGCCCGTAATGTGAAAACTAATGTTAAATTTTCCTGATGGATAGCTTGGAGCATCAAATCAGCAAAGCGTTCTTGTTCTTCCTTCTGACAAAGGGTGTAGAGTTCTTCAAATTGATCGACAAACAGCAGCAGACGTTTACCCGGATTACGTTCCATAATGCGAGACATTATCTGCTCCAAAGTAACTAAACCCTGCTGTATATTTTTATCTAGTCCAGCTGCTGAGCGCAATTGTTGAATTTCATCAACTCCTGGCACTAATTGACGAACTAACGCAGATGCTAGCTGATAAAATGGTTGATTCCCAGGACGAAATGATTCAATCACCCAGTTTTCTGTCATACGCAGTTGGGGAATCAGCCCAGCATACACAACAGAAGATTTTCCAGTACCCGAAGGACCAATGACTCCTACTAAGGGCTGTTTTTTAACTGCTTCTACCAAACCGTTGACAAATATTTCCCTTCCAATAACAATACCTTCGCCAAAAAAAGAGGATAAATATCTCAATCCCAAAACCTCGACTACTCGTCCCAAGTGGCGAACCGGATGACGCTTCGCTCTAATGGGCGGTGTCAGGAACGGGCTAGAAAAATTT